>JABUBK010000020.1_pt1 | contig 25278 bp, 20 predicted proteins | sample 7332671 | NCBI WGS metagenome assembly JABUBK01 (sample SAMN07256342, study PRJNA390944) | subsurface metagenome | isolation source: Methane hydrate marine sediment | place: Pacific Ocean: Eastern North Pacific, ODP site 1244 | collected 2002
AGCCATCCTCGATCCAATTGATAAACGCCTGATCTACAGTATCGACCACAACGAGCTGCACATCTGGTACATTCCGTGGATCACGACGCGGGTACGGTAGGGCCGCTTCGTCGTCATACGCCGCCGGTTGCGGAGTGCTGTAATTGCTGCCGCTACCATAAATAGGGGACCGGGGGCCACCCCGGCTGACTGTTCGATCGTCCCGACGGTAGACACGTGGTGATGGACTGCGCCGACTACGGTATTCCTCTCTCCTCCGGGAGGGTTCGTCTCTGTAATCACTGTAGTTCGTAGGACGCCTCTGTGGCGAACGGGAGCGCCTCCGAGTATTGTTTTGTGGCGGCTGCTGACTCTGCTGTGGTTTGCTTGTGCCTGGTCCTTTGGTATTTTTCTGGGGCTTTGAGATTTCTAGATGCACCTTGCGACCTCGTAACTCCATGCCTTGCTCCGCTTCCAGTGCTGCTTTGCAACTAGACGCGTCGTGGTACTGCACAAATCCATATGCTTGCTTGATGGATATCTGCGCCAACTTTCCGAAGCGGTGAAAACGGTGAAATAGATCTCGTTTGGTAACCTTCTCACTGGGAAGATTGCCTACGAACAACCTACTACCGAGCGGGAACCTATCCCAGATTCCTTCTGTAACATAGCGTCTTTCGTCCTCGAGGAATGCGTCATATATTGCTTGTGTTTTAGGGGACCATGGCCGGTCGGACGGTTCCAGAGTACCCCTGTCTGGTGATAGGGGGGTTTTGGGGAGGTTCGATTGATTACTCTGCATGTGAACGGGTGTTGGCTCGGTTGTCATGTCGACGTCAAAAGTGCTAGGCTTGCTTCCATTAGTGTTAAAATCATAGCCCCGGGAGGACGCCAGGTGTGTGTTACTCTGGTTGGTACCGGTAGCAGCGTTGGGTGCGTATTGAGCGAGTTCAAGAGAAGAAAAGCCAGGAGCAGACTGAATCTGCAGCGGAGGTGGCTTGGGAGGAAGACCAGGGAAGGATGGCAAGGTGCTTGTGTGGGCATGATCAGGCTCGGTTGTCAGAGCAGTGATAGTGTCTGCAGCAGGGTAGCTTGCCACAGTGATAGCACAATCAAGACATTAATCTTTCACCTCCAAATGCCTTTAATGAACGAACGCCGCCAGATGCGTAACAACTAACCAATCTATGCCCGCTGAATATGTCCTTGATGCAGAAGATGCACATGATTGGAGATTATCTATTTCTTCTTGGGCTGACAATACCCGCTCCGTACAGCGGCGGTGTGGGCAAGTCTTTCTGTGGAGGTGGGGGTAGGGGTCCAGCTGGAGGTGGATGTCTTGAGGGCAATCCTGAGTTGAACGGTCCTGCATTGAATGGTCCTGCTAGTCGGGCTCCAGACGCGTTATTACTGCTCGACGTCCTGGTTGGAAACATTGGTCTTCGTGGCTCGATCGCAGATGCTGGTTCTGGTACATAATCCCTGTGGCTAGGACTGTAACCTCTGACAGCTCGTCCTGTGTGTTCTCGCGGGTCGTCTGTCTCAAGTGATAGATGCTGTAACGACAAAGGTGGTGGTGGTGACCTCTCTGCGATGCCGGTTGGTATCCTTAGTCCTGGCATTCCTCCTGACATCGGCCCTTGTCGTGGAGGTGATTGCGGGTAGGTGACTGGCATATCAGGACCCGTTGGACTCATGAACTTGCGTGCCGTCACAGGCGTTGTGCCAGCGGTAGTGACTGACGAGGGTGTTGAACCGGCATAGCCCCAATCTGAGCTGCTAGCGGTACCATCACTGTTGAGTGATTTTGGAGCTGGTGGTGCCAAGTACGACTTCCGGTTGTGTTTGTCCATTAGTCCTACAGCCCATTCTTGCAGATCCACCGGCGTCCTCTTCGCTGCCTGCACAAAATGATCATGATCGTAGAGTTGACGAGGTGAAGGTCGTTCGTCTGGGTTCTTCAACAAACACTTGGCCACAAATTCGTCGAGTATCGCTGGGAATGCATCGCTCTTTGGCAATTTGGGAGCTGGCTCGTGCACAATCTGTTGGAGAAGATCAAGGATTCCCATAGGACCGGAACTGGCTCTGTCGCCCGCAGCAGAGTCAGAAGAATCGAATGGGAATCGACCAATGGCCAGTTCCATAATTGTCAAACCAACACTCCAGACGTCTGATCTCACTGTGTAAGCACCACCTTGAATTCGTTCTGGCGCCATGTAAGTCGAGGTGCCAACGAATGTATCGGCAACCGAATTGACTGTTTCTGTAGCCACACCGAAATCGCAAAGTTTGATCATGCCGCGGGAGTTGACCGTTACATTCGAAGGTTTGATGTCCCGGTGCATAATGCGATGGGCCTCGTATAGGTAGACAAGTCCACCCAGTATAGATTCCGTTATCTTGCCTAGGACGTCCACACGAATAGGTCCGAAGTCTTTGGATATGCGGTCAAGAGAACTACCAGTGTCAGTCAAAGGTTGGCGATAGGATAGCCTGAGCTAGTACGTACCCGCAGTCCATGTATTCCATGCATAAAACGATGTCTCTAGCCTCATTCTGGAAAGCACCATAGAAGGTAATAACGTATGGTGAGTTGCATTCATGGCCGACTTGGAGTTCTCTGACGATCTGTTTCCGCACGTTTTCTTTCGCATCTACACGAATGATCTTGGTCTGTTAGCATGCAGTCCTCCAGGGTCAGTCTCTGTGTTCGCCCACCTTTCTTGCCATTACGACTTTGGTTGTGGCATGCATCACTTTACTAACGGTTCCGCCATTGCCAGCACCCAACTCTTTCAGGACAATCAAGTCCTCACTGCGAAGATCCAATTTGAACTCCAAGCCTATTTCGAGAGTATCTGCTCTATTGCTTTCTATGTTCCCAATGGCGCCGGGTATTTGGGCATCACTGTCTGAAGGATTGGGTTGTTTAGGTTGTGGGGCACTGAGAGCAAGACCTTTGACATTCTTCCTCTTGAGAGTTCTCGCTTTGAATGGATCTGACATGGTTTCGATCGATCTGTCTGTTGCCGATCTGAGGAGAAAAGAGAGGCTAGGCTCGGGAGCGAGAGCGTTGGTATTATGCGATTGAAGAACGAAAGGAGTGGAAGGCAGCCCGAGTGTGAGTAAGTGCAAGAATACTTAGTAGTCGGTGATAGTCGATAGTCGATAGTGTGTCAAGCAGGTGGCTACCGATCGCCGCTGCCCAAATGGTTCCAGAGCGCTTAGACTGGCCACAGATTGGCGACAAAATGAGGCTATTCGTGTAGCAGCATAGAGAAGTTCGAAAATAGCTACTGTACGCGCGGGTATTAGCATTCACTTGGTCAATACTGTGGCCGCTCTTGGAGAGTAAAGAACAAGACGAAGGAGGAAGAAGGAGGTTCAGTTCGAGGACAGTCCTCCCATCTGCATAACACCGCCATACTGGTCCTCCCGCAATCCCGCACTCCAACCCTGTCGAGACGCGGTGCACTCGTGTAGCATTCCTACAGGGACATGAATAGCAAAATCAAATATTCTAATATCATGAAAACGGTGACCCGATGCATACACTCACTTCCACGCTCGCAGATGCTTGTCCTGTAACACATGTGTGACTGTGTCGGGTTCAGAGTCCTCGTAACATCACCATTGAGGCAGGTGCCTTCCTGCGCTGTGGCTTTCACTTCGAGGCACGGATCCACTTGCCTAGCGGATGTGGCTTTGCCCTCCTCTGTTCTCCTCCAGCGGCTCTTTGGCGACTGAAGTCATTTGGACTGAGGCTTGCAAGCGTCAGGATTAAGGCAGCTAACGGGCAAGTAGAGGCTTGGCAATAAGGGCAACGGCCAGTCCATCTTCAAGAGCCATCGTCGAAAAGTGCATCGAGTGCAACTGCGCTCTCCTCACATTCGACATTCGACTGATCATTCTTCGCGCGTCTGCCTGCGCAAAGATTGGTTCACTTCCATCCAGTATTTATCCGGTTCTTCGCCTTTTCGAACTTCCAACACTCTTTCCATTCGATCACGACAATCAATTCGAAGCAAACAGACCACTCCTTTCACACCCTCTATCTATTGCGTCGCCATGGACAGTTTCGTGGACGATAGAGCCATGCTTGGCGATGAAGAGGATGAAGAGTCATTCGACGAGGAAACAGGTGAACCTAAGTCGAGGGCAAATGGTGCTAGGGCCGCTATGGACGACTCCTCCGAGGAAGAAGACGACGATAACGAGGAAGAAATTCGCAAAGTCACCGATGGCTTCATTGTCGACGAAGACGACGAGGACGAGGATGAAGAAGCTCGGCGCGAGCGGCGTCGTGAACGCAAGAAGAGGAGGCGCGAAGACCGTGAAAGAGAGGAAGAGAATCTTGATGACGAGGATCTCGAACTCATTGGTATTAAGCGTCACACAGAAGACACAGAACCCAAGTTCAAGAGGCTGAAAAGAGGTCCTCGTGAGAATCGAGAGGATCGTGCTCCCGGGATCAACGATATATTTGGTGCATCTGACGATGAGGACGATATGATTGATCGCAGAGCCGGTCGTTTCGATGCCACCAGAGGAGGACAGGACGAATTCGACGATTTTATCGAAGACGATGTTTTCTCCGAAGATGAGATGCAGAGACAGAGGGAAGAACAAGAGGTAGCTCGCCCGAGGCGCAGAGGTATGGCCGACATGGGTCTAGCTGAGGATGCCGGTTTGGATCAACAAGCAATGGAAGACTTCCGCGAGGCCTTTGGTGATGGAACCGATTACGATTTCGCGCTCGAAGCAGAATATGAGGCGGATCAAGAAGAGCAACTAAGGGACAAAAATCTCGACCTCAAAGATGTCTTCGAGCCATCTCAGCTGGCTGAAAAACTGCTTACCGATGAAGACAACGAGATCAGAATTACTGACGAACCCGAAAGACACCAGATTGCACGCAAACCCTACAAGCATATCGAACTGTCGGAAGCCGACTTCAGAGAGGAATCTGGATGGATTGCGAATCTCATGCGGGCCAAAAAGCAACTCTCACCAGAGACACAAGAACCCTTCAGAAGAGCAGTTGCTCAAGTTCTGGAATTCATGGTGCACGACGATTATGAGGTACCTTTCATTTTCCTGAACAGAAAGGATCATCTGCTACATCCGATACGGAAACCCAATGGTCGCAACGACGATGGAACGCCTCGCTACACCATTGAGATGGAAAAATTGATCACTCAGAATGATCTGTGGACCATCTTTGACCTCGACCTCAAATTCCGCGCTTTTGTCGAGAAGCGACAGTCTATCATCAAGACCTACAATGATGTCAAGAGCACGTCAAAAGATTTGGTGGACCTCATTTTCGATACCTTACTCCCTCTAGCCACTTCTCTTGAGGAACTACAAGATTTGTCCGACTATCTGTACTTCCAGTATGCGGAGCAGATCAAGGATGTCGCATCAACGGCAAATGGCAACGCGAACGGAAATGCGGCGATAAGAAGAAAGGCCAATGCGAGCACGATATACGAAGAGGTACGTTCCAGCAAGGCTTATCATATCGTGCGAGCCTTCGGCATTACTGCAGATGCTTTTGCGAAGAATGCCCTCCGTGAGGGTGTGCGAGTATACGCAGAAGACACAACCGAATCGCCCGATAATTTGGCTGATCAATGCATCGACGACAACTTCCAGACAGGTGCTAGAGCACTGAAAGTCGCGAAGAGCATGTTTGCAGAGGAGATGGTCACCTCGCCCAGACTGAGACGTTTCATGCGGACTAGCATCTATATGGATGCAGTCGTGGACTGTTTCCGCACGGAAAAGGGCTTGCGTCGCATAACAGAGGATCATCCTTACTACGAATTCAAGTATCTACGGAATCAAAGTCTGCGGGATATCGCTGGCCGACCCGACATGTTCCTGAAGATGCTTAAAGCTGAGGAGGAAAATCTAGTGGAGGTGAAAGTTCGTCTCAGAGACCCTGAGAAGCTACGAAAAGAACTTTACAAGCACATAGTTACAGATGCATACTCGTCTGTTGCCGATGCTTGGAATGATGAGCGCAGGAATGTGGTTTCCGCCGCATTTGACAAGCTGGTTTTGATTATGAGTAAAAATGTGAAGGAGAGTCTGAGAAACCAGTGCGAAGACACGATCGCATTGGATTGTCGGGAAGACTTCTCACGCAAGCTTGATCAGGCGCCTTACAAGCCACGAGGCATGAAGAAGGGCACAACACCGCGAGTATTAGCGATGTCGTTGGGTGGTGGCACGTCCGGCAGAGATCCAGTCTCATGGGCGTACGTCAGCGACGATGGACGTGTCCTAGAAAATGGTAGATTCACCGAACTGGCACCAGGCAACGAAGAAAGAGCTTTACCAGATGGCAAAGATGTTGAAGCTTTCATTGAAGTTGTGCGAAGAAGAGAGCCTGAAATCATTGGTGTCTCAGGATGGTCACCCGAAACGAGAAGACTCATTGCCAACCTTGAGGAAATCGTCAAGAATCACGACTTGCGAGGCGCGACGTATGCGGACGATGATGACCACGAGGTTTCAGATTTGCTGGAAGTGGTTACTGTGAACGATGAGGTCGCTCGATTGTTCAAAACAAGCATGAAAGCTCGGGAACAATATCCAGGGTTGGCAGATCTTACACTGTATTGTGTTGCTCTGGCAAAGTATCTCCAAGACCCACTCAAGGAATACGCCGCCCTTGGGAGAGATCTTGTCTCTATCATATTCAATCCAGCCCAAACGCTACTACCTCAGGAGAAACTGATGAAAGCATTTGAATCATCACTTGTCGACTATGTCAACATGGTTGGAGTGGATCTTGACGATGCAGCAGCGGATGCAGCGACAGCCAATCTGGTGACATATGTCGCTGGTTTTGGCCCTCGAAAAGCTTCCCATTTGCTTAAGGCATACAACATGAACCAGATTGAAGCTCGAACAAGAGAAGCCCTGCTCATAGGAGATCATGCTCCTCTAACACCTAAAGTTTGGGCCAACGCAGCAAGCACTCTGTATTTGCGGTATGAACCGACCGACGATGTTGCTGAGTTCTTAGACAGCACTAGAATACACCCTGAAGACTACGACATTGCTCGCAAAATGGCGGCTGATGCACTAGAGCTCGATGAGGAAGATATCGAAGCCGAGACGAAAGAGTTTGGTCCTGGAGCTATCGTACGTCGTCTTATCAAAGAAGATGCACAAGATCGTGTTAACGATTTGGTGTTGGATGAGTACGCCGATCAACTCGAGAAAGACTACAATGCGAAGAAGCGGTGCACTCTGGAGAACATCAGAGCTGAGCTCAACGATCCATATGAGGAAATTCGAAGCTCATTCTTGGTCAAGCTTAGTGAAAACGAAATATTCACCATGTTCACGCACGAGACGAAGACATCGCTGCAGAAGGGGATGAATGTGCCAATGCAGATCAAGAGAGTGACAGAAGCATCTGTTGAGGGTAAACTGGATTGCGGCATCGATGCTTTCGCGATGGAAGGTGAGACTACAGATCCTGGAGTCAATCCGAAGTCCGTTTATGCTCCCCATCAAACGATACAGGCTCATATCTTGTCGATCGATCGCAAGACGTTCACCGCCTCAGTCAGTCTACGAGAGGAAAAGACTAAGAGACCTTTCCGCAGCGCAGACACAAGTGACTATGGCCACGACCAATGGGACGACCGACAAGAAGCCGCGGACAGAAAACAACTCGAAACCAAAACCGACGCACAAGGTCGAATCGTGCGTGTCATCAAACACCCTCTCTTCAAGCAAATGGGCGCCAAATCAGCAGAGGAATATCTCGGCAGCATGAACAGAGGCGATCTCGTCATTCGACCATCATCCAAAGGTCACGATCATCTTGCCGTGACGTGGAAAGTAGCAGATGGTGTCTTCCAACACATCGACGTCCTCGAACTAGACAAAGAAAACGAATTCACATTAGGAAGAACACTTCGTGTCGGTGGCAAATACAACTACTCCGATCTCGACGAACTGATAGTCCTCCACGTCAAAGCCATGGCCAAAAAAGTCGATGAAATGATGAATAACGAGAAATTTCAAGACAAGAGTAAAGCAGCACTAGGTAAGCCAATCCCGTCCCCATCCCCTTTCCCACCTCCCACTCCCCTCTAAAAAGATCACCAACTAACGTAAATCCCAGACGAATGGCTAACAACCTACACAAACGCCAACCCAAAACGCTCAATGTACCAATTCTGCATCAACCGAGACCGACCAGGCAGCTTCCACCTCTGCTTCAAAGCGGGTCAGAAAGCGAAACTGATGGATTGGAGCGTTAAGGTGATTCCGCAGGGTTTCCAGCTTATGAATCAGCCGTATCCGGATATGAGGAATCTGTGTAATGGGTTTAAGTTGATTTTTGGGAATATGCAGAATGCGGCGATGATGGGGCCGAGGAGGTAGATGGGTGGGGATGGGTGTGCAGATGGGAACGTAGATGTAGAGGGGAGGGGAGTGAGTTATGTGGGATGTGGAACGTGGGACGGGTGTATGCATAGCGTGACTGGAATGGGGTTTTGAATGGATTGGCGTGCTGGTGGGTGTGATCTGGTGTGGTGTATTATTACTCTATGGACGAGCTGACCGTTCTGCTGAATTCGACTTGTCGGTCCGGGTAGTCTGGGCAGTGCAGGATACCTTAGGTGTAAGAAGGCAAGAAATGTCGTCTGAACTTTGTACTGTGCACATGAAAAGGCGTAAATTGATTCAGGTCATTTGCTTCCCATTGTTACCTACTACCTGTATTTCTACTCGAATGAAAGACCACCAGAACGAGCGTCAGACAAGTTAGAACGTATCCAATAAGAGCAACGTCTATCACATTGAATGTTCATTGAGGCCCTCAACCCAAGTACATCCATCGAGAATTCTAAACCCTTAGAGGTAACTTGGAGGTCTTTCTGAGCACTCAATTGGTGGTAAAGTCGATTGAGCGCTTGAACTGTGCGCCACGGTGCGGCCAACGCTCAATCGGCTTTACCACCAGTTGGCACCCTGTATCTTCATTCGTACATAAATGCTTATCGCTGCTCCGAGAGTCACGGTAGGATAAAATGTCCGGTTCAAGAGCTGCTTCCAACGCGGCCAAATATTTCATCTTGTTTGATGCACATCTCGACTACTTGCCATACTTCAGAAGGGATGTGGAAGTATCGTAGTTTCGCAGTACTCGGAGGAGGCGCCAGTTGAGCGAACAGGCTGACTGATGTTGAATCATCATACTGTAAGTATGAGTCAGTCATAATGTCGGTTTTGAGTAGTCTAGGGAGGACTCCAGAATTTGTTATGCGAATCAAATCATATTGATAAGAGGCACTGAGAGACAGTCGTTTGATGCCCTTCTCAAGCTACTCAAAACCGGCAGCATTGACTGACTGGTCACAGCGTGACAGTTCAACACCAACCAACCAGTTCGCTCAGTTGGCACCTGCTTGTATTGACATAAGCCCCTGATTAAGTCCATGGTGAGTAGAACCATTGTTGCTGGAGTCCAGACTTCAGGCCTTGATTTGCAGTCGATGTTCGACGCTAAATGCGAAATCGTATACTGGGACAACGGGACTGCAGAACTGGAGGCCGAACGCATCACGCATCGACTCCGTTCCTCGATTCACCCCTCTCATTCATTCCTGGACGTCTTCCTACACGACCAGCAGGCGCCGTTCTCGCCGGCGTCAACCCCAACCGATCCTGAAAGGGTAACGGTGTAGACATCCATAACGCGCCGCGACTGTCTCCGCTCGTGAAGCTGTCGTAGGCCCTGCTGAGCGTCCTTGGCTTTGTAAGTGTGTTTGGAGTGGACTGTGTAGGTACTTGTGCGTCGCTATTGGCAGTCGAGGACTCCTCCAGTGTTTTCTCTGCGTCTTCTTCGGCTTCCTGCTCGATTTCAGCTACTTGCTCTTCCTCTGCGCGTTCGATATGTGTGGCTGCGTTACATTTCTGGATCATACTGACCCAGCTGCCGAGGAGTCCGAGGATCCACCAGGTAAATAGGATTGGGAGAGCGCGGAAGAGTTGTGGGACGCAGCCGTGGGACCAGATCGTGATGAGGAGTGAGTAGGCTTCGAAGGAAGGTAGAGCGTATTGCCAGTGGTAGAAGCCTGGCATGAGCTCGAACGGGATGACAGTGCTCGTGACGTTCATGAGAACCCATGTCAGAACGAAGAAGGGGACAAATCGCATTGGGATGAAACCGGCGGCGAAATCGAGAATTAGGAAGTGGATGTTGCAGATGAAGGTGAACATGAGCCAGGTTTCGACGCCTTGAGAGGCGGTGACTGGCCAGGATTCGCGGAATGCCCAGATGACGCCTGTTAGTGTTGCGGCGAGACCTGCGGAGTACACGATAGCTGAGCCCCACCGGACGTATAGATTGCGAATGATTGAGAGGCGGGTGAACATCTGGAAGGAGCCCGCAATGCCGTTGATACTTAGGACGAAGAAAAACTGGGAAATGATGGTCATGACTATTGTAACACTGTTGTAGAAGACACGAGAGCCTTGTGATGTAGGCATTATGTCGATGCTTGACGGACGGAATGGTTGGGCGAGGGCGGTGATGGCTTGTGGAGAGGACGTATTGATGGCAGAGTATGCATAACTGTTGTTGAGACTCGCATATGCGACACCCGATGCTGTGATCAATTGTTGGAGATTTGCAGCGACCAAGCTCTGTCCGAAAGTGTTATATCGGACACCGTTCCAAATGAATGAGATGGCATTGGAAGCATTGTAGGTAGCCGCGGCGGATCCGCCTCCTATTGCAGCTGAAAGACGATCTGATGCGCCGGCATGGGTGTAGACCACAGCATAGATGTGTCGATTTTGGCAGACTTCGTTGATGAGAGATTGTTCTGTTGGGTAGTCTGCAGCATTTACGGATTCCAGGGTCGGGAAGGAGTTACCGCGCATGCGCTGATAGGCAGCTTGCAGTGCCTGGCTGACCACACCGTTGTCGTAGTCGACAAGCAAGACCTACGAATGTTTAGCGAACTCGATATATTTGGGGGCTTCTGATATTCACCTTGAAGTGGTGTACATTCCTGTTCGTGTGGAAGGAAGAGCCGTAGAAGTTTGAGAGATTGGCGAGAAAGAGCACCTGTAACATAACCACAGCCAGCAGGTTGGCAAGAACGAACTTCTTTCTTTTGCCAGACCAGAATTCGGAACGTCTTGGTTCTCGAGGACCACGTTCTTTGTGGACAAACTTGCCCTCTCCCGTACGATGTCGATGCATGATGAGGACGTTGGTGAGAATGTCGAATGCTGAGTTAATGGGTTGCGAGTTTCCTACCGTTCCTCAAGTCTACAGCTTTATGGGCGCGTTGAACATTATTATGTTTCGGGCCAGATGGATCGTCGACAGGTGTGTAAGAGATCGACAATGGTGACACTCGGACGAAAATCTGGTGCGCGGACGCATTCAGGTTAAGTATATTCAACCCATCTTGTTCTCTGTACGATAGTGTTTTTGCGTTGGTTCAGAATGGTCCCCCACGATATATCATGGTAGCAGCTCACCGAAGCTCACCAACTACCAAATTCGTTACATAGCGCTTCCGTTGGCGATAACACTGCGACGATTGGACAGTGACATGTAGACACGAGGCTGGGAAAGTGAGGTTGAAGGAACACTGTCGCACCAACTTCAAAAGGTATGGGCATGGCTTACTCATTCCGGGAGATCAACAGAGCAGCTGCTGTATGCGGGATCGGTCCCTTCTTCGTCCGGTGTGCGGTGGGATTTTTTGCAGTTAAGCGAGGCTTGTATCCTAGAAGCTCTTTTTTACTGCTAGCCAATCGCGCGTCTTGATGCTCTACTGTATGGTGGTCCAGAAAGAGAGAAATGATTTGAAGTTGAACGTTCGGCAAGATACGGGGTATGACGTACCTGCGGAGAGAACTTCGTACCTCGCGTCGCGCTCCTGGAAGACCGTCTACCCCCTGATCACCTTCCAGAGAATGAGCAGAGGCTGTCCTCGCATCTGGATGCGCCACAACAGCACAGAGGCTTCGTTCCGTACTTAAGGCCATTGCTCGCATTGCATGCCGAGCAAGAAGCCGGAACAAAGGAGAGCAGACCAAAAGATCACCTTCACTCTGAAAGTGAGAGGAGCAAACCCGGATTATGGTTGTGCCGGTGCCAAGATTCTTTCCGGCCTCTCGCCCTCTAATCTACGCTAGTACACCGTACAGCTCAATCTCAATGCAAACCTCACTTCTCCTGATCTTAACTCGAGATACTCTCTCAAAAGATCTTGGCGGTCCTAGCCGACCACGAGGCCGAATATGGCGACTGCCTGCACTTTAAGATCCGACAAAGAGTCCTGAAAGAAAGTCAAAGGACTTGAATGACACCTAAAGGCCGACAAAGCGATATGAGCACCGGAAGTCCTGGCGTGCCCTCCAACTGCCCTCTCATACTGCTTTGTCGGCGCTTGGTCCCTTTGTTTCAGATGCTGGAAAGATTCATCAGAAAGAGAAGAAGAAAGACTGAACAGAGCCTTTCCCATCGAATGCTTTGGCCAGTGCTGTCTACAACGAAGATGCTCAATTCTTTGTCGCCATTTGCATAGGACAACAAAGGCCTTCAGCGCTTCTGGCAATAGTTGTTCATTATATAATTGTCTGCTGGCTGTCAAATTTCAAAGCGCGCATATCTCACAGGCCAATCTCAACATCAATCCTGGTGTAAGCAAGGTACAGTCCCCCAGCCCCTCTACTAATGACGTGTAGGAATTCCAAAGGTTCTCAGATACACAAAAACAAGCATACTATCATGCATGACCTTCGATCATGCTCAGGTGCAGGTAAGTTCCCCCCCTGGTTAAAGCTAACATTCGTCTAGCTAGGCTAGTCAATTCAGAAATCTCAATACAATCATTTTTATGTCCCCAAACCTTCCTGCCATTGACTGATAATTCAGCTTGTACTCTCCTTCTCTACTCACTTTTGTCCGCTGGCATGTGACGTATGCGGTCAGGATGGTCACCCCTTTCAAGTGGTATCGACCAGGGCAGCTTCGAGTCCGTTTGGGTAAACTGTTTCACCTGCGTGACATATCTAGTGACAACTAAGTGCACCGCTGACATGGTGGCAACGATGCATGGCCCGGCTTTGAACACCCCAGCCCTTTCAACAAATTTTCGTGAGAATTGAGCACTGTCCCAGGCTAGTTTCCTCTAACTTGATGCATCTGATCTTGTTTTTGGACAAAGAAAAATCTCGACCCTCTTCCACTTGAAGTCGCTACGCACGGTTGATCTAAAGAGCACGAAACCCTACAACTCTCATCAAGTTGCATGGCACAACATGAATAGCCTATGTCGCCGGTTTTGAGTGATCCGGAGAGGACACCAGATGACCGTTCCAGGAGCCGTATGAAGTTGGCGAGAGTCGAACAATGATCATCTGGTGTCCTCCCCAGCCTACTCAAGCCGGCAAAACTGGGTGTCCAGAGCGTGCATGACCCATATACCAATACTAGCTCTTTGCTAATGTCTTCTGCAGATATAGCACTTTGATCTGCGTCAGGCTCCTCGAGGGCCTCTTGAGCTTGATACTGCTGTCGATTCAAGTCCGATCTGGGAAGGATCCACTTTTGAAGACAAAGAATGAGCATACAGTCCCACAATAATCCGTCCTCCAACTCATTGTCAAGTCTCCGTTAGCAGTCATCGAGTCATCATTCATTGTGACATGAGTCTATATCATCTAATCCAGCCCAAGGTGCTTTTCATCTTCCATCTTCTCATCGTTTCACCTCCGAACAGTCCTCAGAAAACGTCAACATGTTCACCAAATCCCTCTCTGTACTGGCTCTTGCAGCCATTACATTCGCCCCCGTCCAAGCTGTTGTCGGGGATGCTGGCGCCGTCGCGGCATGCCAAGGATCTGTACCTGGCTCCGTCAAATGTGTGAGTGTTCATTCCCTTCATACTTCCCCTTTCCAATCTCCAAAAGAACAATCCTTCACAGAGTTAACATATGTATTCTAACACTACCTAGTTGTCTGACGTCTCCTTCGTGATCTGCCGAGGTGGTGGCCTCGAAGTTGAACAATTCGTCGCTCCCGGTACACACTGCGAGCAAGGAATCAATGGGTCAAAGGACTTTGTCAATGCCGAAGGCATCGCGACTGCCACGCGGATCTTTGGCCAGAACGCTCCCGCTTCTGCCGCCCCTCCACCTCCGCCCGTCTCAACCCCACCACCACCACCACCACCACCACCTCCACCTCCTCCTCCTCCATCGACGCAGTCTCCTGCATCTCCACCGCCCGATGGCCCACCTGCCACCCCACCCGCCAGTCCACCACCCGCCAGTCCACCTCCTGCCGCCGCCTCCAACACAGTCTTGCCAGTGACTGAAAGTGTGACGGACTTGGCGAAGAAGGCTGCCGGTGGTCAAGTGAGAAGATCAGTCGTCGGCTGATTCGGAAGCCAATGGGGAAGACTGAGAAAGAGAGGGCCATCTCACAAGAGTTCCAGATCCATTCTTTAGCCAGATAGCAGTACTAAAAGTATTAGAGATAGTGGGGAGTCGCTCGTTTAGGCACGTTGAAGGTCTCGTATGACTGGGCGTCGAATTTTGAGTCGGTAACGATGCTCGCTGGTGAGCAGATCTACTTCAGTTCTACTTGAGTTCCACCTCAGTTGCTATTGAAAGCAAATGAGGATTAATCGAATTAATGTGTCTCACGTATTGTTCCATTCTCTTAACAGATTGTGCATCCATCGGAACAAGCCGGGAAGATCGACTTAGTGAAGTAAATAATGTAATTGAAGTAAGTGAAGTAATTGCAGTGAATGAAGGGCTCTAGTGAAACAAGATCAGGCTCTGCACACAGAACAGAATGAGAGGTGAGGCCACTCAAATATCGCGCAGGCGTCCTCCTCGACTCCTTACAAACACATTTCGACACAGGGCAATGGAAAGCACAAACGATCAGTACGTCCCACCGAGCCCACTGCTCTTTCCCTCACTCGGGGGTACCTCGCCCCTTCCAATCACACATTTGACCAACATCACGACTTACCCGTCAGATTGGAAAGCAGACCGCAGTCATGCTCGTCGGCCTCCACCACCTACACCTACCAGAATGGCGACAAAGTCAACATCGACAGCCATACCTGGTCCTGCATCTACCTCCAGGCGAACGACATCGATCCAGAAGACCAACAAGTCATGCCTGATACCATTGCTCTCTCCAGAAAAAGCTCGCCGGCCATCTCAACGAAGATCAATTGGCGTCAAGACCGATTTTCCTCCTTCTTCTTATCATCTGCCAAGAAGCCTCCTGCCACGATCAGAGTCTCTGCTCACAGACTTCGAGAAAGACCAGAGCTTCGAAAGAGTGTTTGACTCACCTGATATCCCGCACAATAGACTACCAGGTCTTCCAAAGTCTCAGACGACGCCAGCTTTACTCTCACCCAACAAAGATATTGCTTCGCACAGTCTCTTGAAACCTATCGGACCACCCTTGCCACGATCTAATACCTACGATGATCTCTCCACTGCACAAACGTCCTCCACCTCACCGAGAAGAGTTCAGCGTAGCGCATCCAAAGTCTGCTTCGACAATATGAAGATGCCAGACAGACTAGAGATTCAGATCCCCAGGATGAAATCACCATACCCTCAAACTCCTCATGGTCTATCGATTAAGACCTACCGACGAAAAGTCAGCACACCAAGACCACCACCACATACCACTGATGGTTCTGTACCAAGTGTCACCGAGATTTCTGGCCATTTGGAAGCAGATCCCAGATTTGTAAGTTTTGAGAATTGATACACTGCCCCCGTCACTGATCTTCTTAGGTGTATGGATATGAATTGTCATCGTACTGGACAGGTCGATATGTCGCCTTACTAGACCGCCTGCGAACCAGAAGATTTATCTCTCCCTCTTCCACGAAAAGCGCTCTTGCTCGTGGGAACGCCGTCTGGAAGAGGATTCCCAAACCGAAAGAGGGTGTGGAGTACGCTCGTATTGAGATTAATATCGAAAAGGAGGCTATGAAGATTCTGCGTTCCTTCTGTCAGACAAAGGCGGCCACCGAGAGTTTTGGACACTTCGAGTATCTGATTCGCAGACAGCATATTGAATCCATCCGAAGGTCAGACACGACCGAGTCTTGTGATGCTCCGGAAACCAAGAAAGAGCAAAAGGCCTGTGAATCTCAATCGGTAGCAGCCTTGGATGATCGAACGACTGATCGATGGATGCTGAGTGGCAATCTTCCACACCGAATCTTCAGGAAAGCCTCATCCACGATGCAACAGCAGTCCAAAGTTGAAAGAAGCACGACAATCGGGAACTTCTGCAATCCACAAATCTACATCGGCTTGAACTCATCGTCTGAAGATTCCAGCAAAATGCACGGCTCGATCCAGCACAGCGTATCAGCAGTGACCCTTCAAAGTGCCGGCGACTGCAGACCCACAACCCGGACGCTTACAGATCCGAAAGATAGATCATCAAGAAAGCCATTGGAGACCTCACCCAGTGATCGCCTAAATATTGAGGCATCCAGAAATTTCAGCCATCGTGATGTGAAGCCAACTGTGAACCTCGTAGATGATCAGTCTTCTTTGAACCCGGTCTCAACGAAATTTTCGGAAGAGACACTGTCTGCCACCACCGATACCACACCGGTAGAGCCATCCCATCGCTTCAAAAAGTCGGAAAGCATCAAGCAACTCGTTGATTACAGTATCAGGGAGATGAAGAAGATGGGAAAGAGAAAGGCGACTTCAGGAACGACTGATGACGGGGATGAGAATTAAGGATGAATCCCATGAGTGTATTGTCTGGTATATGGCGAGTCCATTGAAGTTACCAAGATGTTGAAGATGAGTGATGTGTGATTATATGACACCTCGATATTCCCGACAGCGAGGGAGAATGCATAATGGCAGGTAAAGATCGACCACTGTCAAGAATTAGCGGCAACAAGGACGACAGCCTGCGGACCTGGTTCGATTATATCGGTAGCTCGTAAATACCATTTGAGTAACGATGCACCATGACTTATAGCCGTAGAATCGTCGTGTCTTGGTACAAGTACACGACAGTCTCCGTCGATCGGAACAGTGAAAGACTGCCTGGCAGCCTTGAAACACCCGATTTGTTCCGTGACATCGAACCCACTGAGGGAAAAGGGGTGAAAGGTACTAAGCAGCGCTGCATTGACCTTTCTATAATCAACACCAATGAGAGGCTACTTCGTCTCTGTGCTGTGGGTGATGACCGCAGAAGACGTTCGTAGTAGTACAGTATCTTCGACGTTATGGGCCTTGCCGGATCAATATCAGTTTGAGCAACGCATGCATTGCAGCATACATTGTAAATCGGTCAATACAAGACATATTTCCAGCAACAAACCCCAGCGCTCCATTCATGCCTTGAGCTTGATCCCCTAACGCCTCGCTTTTGCTATACATACATACATCGTGAAGACTACTTAGTACATCATCTTCTCACACCGTAAAGTCCGTCCTCAAACATCCCACCCTCACAAACTCTTCATACTCTCCGCGAAAAACCGATTCCCCATCAACGCCTCGTCCCCCCTAACCATCTCCCTCATCAACCTCTTCTGATCCTGCACACTCATCTCGCCAGCCTTCTCAACCTCAACCTTCCAAGCCTTCAAGACCTGTTTAAGTAATCGACTCCCTTCATCAACTTCCTCCTTCGAGTACTTCTCCGTCGCCTTCTCACCCACCTCACCATCTCCAGAATGCGAAAAATCTTCTAGTTCCTCGGCCTTCCGTCTCGCCATGTTCACGACCTTGGGTGGAAACCTCACTAGCTCTGCAACATGGATGCCGAAAGATTGATCACTGACGCCTGGTTCAACGCGGTACAGCAACGTAACCTCCTGTTTCTTTTTGATCACACCGTTGTCCTCGCCGTCGTCGTCGATAGGCTCACTCTTAACATCCCCTACAAACGCCACAACATGTAAATTCTTGACCGCACCAGGAAACTTATCCGCCAGCGCAGTAAGTTCATGGAAATGCGTAGCGAAACAGCCAAAGGCGCCAATACGTGAGACGATTTCCTCGGAGATGGACCATGCTAGGCCGAAGCCGTCATAGGTACTCGTCCCGCGACCCAATTCGTCGATAATGATTAGGGAGTCGCGAGTCGCAGATTTGAGGATGTTGGCTGTCTCTAGCATTTCAGCCATGAATGTTGATACGCCTTTGAGTTGGGAGTCGGACGCGCCGACACGGGCGAGGATGCAGTCGAAGATTGTGAGTTCTGCGGAGGAACAGGGGACGAAACAGCCGATTTGGGCCATGAGTGCGATACAGCCGATTGTACGGATGTATGTTGATTTTCCGCCCATGTTTGGACCGGTGATGATTAGGAAGCGGGATTCGTCACGTTTGAGTTCGACGTCGTTGGTGATGAATGTCATGTCGTCTTGGACTTCCATGCAGGGGTGTCGGGCTTCGGTGAGAATTGTGTCGCCTGTGCCGCGGGCGTGCATCTTAGGGCGGATGTAGGATGTTGGGGCGTGCACGGAGACGTGGGCGAAGGAGACTATCACGTCGAGGTGGGAGAGGATATTTGCTAGTTGTTCGATGACGGGGGTGTAGCTTGCTGCTACTGCGACCACTTCGTTGACGAGGCCGGATTGGGTGGTGTTGTATTTCGCTGAGTATTGATCGTGATCACGACGGAGGGCGGCAAGTGTTTTAGTGGTGAAGTATACACCATTTTTCTGTGTGCTGATTTCTTGATAGCCGGCTTTGTTTCGTATGCTGGAGGCTTCTGTACGTGTGAGACGGAAGCAGTATCCATGGACACGATGATTTTCAAGGAAGAGTTTCTTGTCGACTTCTTGGTTGAGTTCTTTACCTGCACGAACGTGTTCATTATCCATGTTGCGTTTCAGTTTATCGAGACGTTCTCGAATCTGGCGGAGGGTGTCGTCAAACTCGGGTTTGATGATGAATTCGTGGTGGTCAAGAGCTTCAAGATCCACGGTTGTTTCAACCATCTCGGCGAGTTTACCGAGTTTGTTGGAAAGTTCATTGAGCTTGTTCGTATAGACTTCGTCGATTGGATCCTTGTACGATTCGTCTATGATAGATTCGAAGGCGGAGATGAAGCCTGGGATTCGTATGACAACCTGGTAGGTACGAACCACATCTTCGAGATTGGCCTGTTTGCGTTGAAATTTCTTCGCAAGTCGGTAAAGATCTGGAATGGATCGAAGGTGTTCCTCCTGCAGAGACTGACGAAGTTCGGTATCGTTCACAAACGCTTCCACAAGCTGTTGACGTTTCTCGATTTCACTCAGACTCATGAGGGGCTGCTTTAGCCACTGAGCAAGGAGTCTGTTGCCCATAGGTGTCTTGCAATTGTTGAGGAGGCCATATATGCTCATTGTCTTGGATCCGTCCCTTGGTCCAGGCATAAGGTTCAAGGCTCGTAGAGCAGCAGCATCTAGCTTCATGTATTGAGTGAGATCGTGCTGATACAGTCGGAACTGGCCAAAATTGCTTGGATCGTGCAACAAACCGAGATACTTGACTAGAGCACTGGCACTTCCCATTGCAAGTTTCATTTCAGCAGCCTGGATTTTAGAAGCGGCATTTTGCTCTTTCAAGAGCCTTTCAAGATCGTCCTCAATGTCTTTGATCCCGAAGTCAGCCGCGGGTCTTTCTGAGATCGCAATACCACAGTTATCCGCAATCTGCCGTATTTTGGCAAGTTCTGGATCTTTTGCGTAGCCCTCCTTTTTCTGTCCTTCCTTGACAACGAGACATTCCTTGACTCCGAGTTGGATCAATAGACTTTCGAAATTCGAATATATGTCGTTGTCCAGGAACTCACTGACTCCAAGCTCGCGAACACTGGCATCTGCGAAACATATGCCCACGGATCTTGCCTCTCCAGCTTTTGCACTGATTTTGACAGCAAGCATCACAGGAGCACCTGTGCCTTGACTATCCATACCAGTTCCGAGCTCTTCTTCAACACCCTGCAGATTGCCAGGACTCGCTTGTTTGCCCAGTTTCCAGTTGCCTTTCCCAGATGACTGCCATATTTCTACTCTTTTTCCAAACTTGAAGAGCGCTTCTCGGAGGAAGTTACGGTAGACGGTGACTGTCATGGACACACTGGGTAAGGGACTGTCGCTTCTGCCGAGATTTCGAATGACAGCGGTCGTTTTGTATATGTTACGAGCGATAAACTCGGCATCTTCAGCGTGCGCTGAGTACCATTCGCCACGGTCGAAGACTCGGATAGTGTCTGAATCGTCTCTTGCTGGTAGTGATCGGAATGTTCTGATGAAGCCATTTTCGTCATCGAGCTGTCAATGCTTGTCAGTCTTTGCGAGGTTTGATTAACTGTAAGGGGTACCATACCTTAAGCTCTGGTCGGGAGGCCATTCTGTGATGCTCGTATATCTTTCCTGCGTTCAATGGACCGGTCGCAATGAATCGATGGTCTGGAGAGACGCATTGAGTGAACGCGTCTGCATGCACTTTACGCGTTCTTATCTTATCAGAGACCCGCCTACTCGAGATGGTTCGGACGGGATTCTCTTTACTACTGGGATGATCCAGGACTATTACGCAACTGTCAAGCATGCACGTAGGAAGGATCTTGAAAATGGTGTTGCGTTCATGGTTGGGTAAGACATTTCATGTGCAAGATTCAATGCTATCGCTATATTCATCAGAAATCGACACCATTCGCACCACTATGGCCATCATCTTCCCGTTCTCTTTTCAGACTGATTGTCTCACTCTTCACAATCTTGTTGACGTATTCATTGAACATATTGTAGTAGGGCTTCAACCTCGTCTTCTCCCAATCATGTATCTTTTTCTGGGAAGCTGTACCGTTCGGTGTTGATCCGTTCATTTCCTCGTCTTCGTCGTTTCTGTAGCTGTCGATCTCTTTCAGAAGCTCTGTAACCTTCGGTACGGTAAGTGGGTCGAATTGCTCTGCTTTCTTCATATCTCCTCCGGTAGTAATGGGGACACAGACTCTGCCTGTACCTGGATGTACAACAAAAGGACTCTTCAACAGATGTATCTTCTTCTTGCCGACCTCCACATCAATTCTGGGGTATGTGTACTCCAGCATGATATCTTGTTTGGCTTCCAGGAGTTGTTTCGTGTCGAGGTTTTTGCTGATACCAGTCTTGGCTAGCTCATCAATGTCTTCCCACTTCTTCTTGCTCGATCTGTCTGGACTGCTGGCCCACTTCTTTTTTAAGGCTTCATTCAGGTCCTTGTCGGGCAGAAGTTGTAATAGACGATCCTGACCTGCCTGACTCAAGAAAGGATCTTGCTCAACCAAGATCTGAGAAAAGTATGGTCTCAATATACCAAGACTTCTCTGGACATGGGGATGTAGTGGTCGTTTTAGATTGACTCGTTTTCCACCTTGCACACCGCCCTTCAAGACTTCAAAGTAGCCAACCAATGCCTTTCGCTTGTCATCATCGAGCTCTCTTGCCTCCTTATCACTGATCCAGGCGTGTACACCTCTTCTGCCAGAGTAAACCCAGAGTATCTGTTCAAATCCAAAGTCTTCTCTCAGACCAACGTCGAGTACTTTGATCGTCATGGTAGCAAACTTCCAACATTTTTCGCAAATATTCGCTTTCACGCAGCATGTTCTGATATCATCGTAATCAGTCAGATCTATGTCGAATACCAGCTCTTTTGTAATAGGACGGAATGTGCTTGCTTTGCGCAGTGTCTTACGATCACGAGGGTTCGTACTGTATTCGGGACCGATTTCGAAACGGGAAGGGTTCAAGCGAAGAATGTCCTTTCGCAGTAGATCGTGAGAGGGGTAGGATTGATAACGCAGGTATGCATCATTGGAAAGAGTGAAGGCAAACTCGCGATTTGCGAAAGCGGTGGTTGGTGAGGGAGAATGGTTGAGCCAGAGAAACAAGGGTCGGAAAGGAAATAGACGAGTGTAGTACTGGAGCATCACTGAAGGATCTGAATAGGACTCGGTTTGTGCCGGCGCTGTGGCTGTTGGTGTGGGCGCGGAGGACTCTGGGGAAGACTGAGGGCTGCCATTTTGCAGAGGAGGAGAAGATGGCACTTCTGCTGTGCTGGTGGGAAACTCATCGTCAGAATCATCATTGTTGAATAAGTCTTCAAGCGCAACTTTGTCTGCTGCTGTAGTTGACGTTGTAGGAGCGTCTGGGAGATCAATATCGTTTTCTTGTGCTGCTGAATCAGCTGGAGGAGAGGATGGGACTGCTGAGTCCATTTCTGCGACTGCGTGAGGCATGTTTTCTATTGTGGGAAGTTGTCGAGATCGACTCTATAGTGATGTGAAATGATTTGAACGAGAATGCAAGACACAACCAAAGCGCGTATTCTGATTCGACGCGTTGAGTGCGTGTTTAGAGCTAACCCTTCTGGGACTACCCCATCATCTTCGCAGCTTTTAAGCAACATTGCGACGATCAGCAGCGACACACTTGTCCTCATTTCCATCCCGATATTCTGCCCTGCGAATCACTAGCAAGTACGGATGATGAAAAAACTCCAACGGTCCAGCCTTGTGAGGAGACATGATCTCCTCTCCTGGTTCTGAATTTTGCTGGAGAAATGACGTTTGTGAAGCCGAGGAATTTCGTGTTCACTTAGAAGAGTCGTTCTTGATGACCGGCATGCAATGTTTGCTTGCTAAGCACCTCACAGGGCGCAAACGAATATTATCCCAAGCCATTGAAGCTAGGTATTAAAAGTCTTCCCGTACAGGAGGAGTACACCCGATCAGTTCTCAAGGCTCGTACCATCATGGCGAACTCGGAGGAGATAGTCCTTTTCGATCTCCCAAGCAGACCACCTTGTGCAGCATGGTCACTAAATCCATGGAAGGCGAGGTTTGCGCTGAACTACAAAGGGCTACCATACAGAACACAATGGGTAAATCATCCCCGTAATTTCTCAAACCTATAGACTCACATTTGAATCAGACCGAATACCTCGATATCAAACCAACTCTTGAGAAACAGTAAGTCCCAATCTAGCTTCAGCACACCATCCTACCACTACACGATCAACACACAATCTATAATACACACCTCCCTAAGCAAACATCCATCAGCATCCCCGCAAACAAAGAAGGCTTCGCCTACACCTCACCAACAATCCTCTTACCAGATGGCACCTACGTAATGGACTCCCGCCAAATCGCCAACAAACTCGAATCTCTCTACCCCTCCCCATCCCTCCACCTCGACTCTCCAGTCCTCGCAAAACTCGAGTCCATAATGCCAGAACTCATGCCCACCCTATCAGGAGTCTACATCCCCCTTGTCCCCGAACGACTTCTCAACGAAGCATCCCATCCCCACTGGTACAAGACCAGGGAAGCTAAATTCGGTATGCCCCTCTCGAAGCTGGCTGAGACTAAAGACGGTGATGTCGCATACAATGGCGCGAAACCGCATCTGGAGGAGGTCACGGCGATGTTGAAGGAGGTCGCCAGTGGACCGTATTTCCTGGGCCAGGAGGTGAGTTATGCGGATTTTGTGTGGGCTGGGTTCTTGATCTTTATGAAGAGGATTGGCGATGATGTTTTCGAGAAGGTGTTGGAAACGTCAGGGGATGGAAACGTACATCAGAACTTGCTGGTGGGGGTTAAGAAGTGGAGTGCTAGAGATGATCGGTAGGTAGGCAGCCAGTAAATAGGTGAGCCTCGTGATCTGCGAGAGGGTATTGAATATGGCCAAGTTGCCGTCGGCACAGACACCAAGTCTTGATAACGTACTTCTCGATTATTCCAACTCACAGTAGGACCAATGGCTCTACGCCCTCTATACTAGCATCCCACAACCTAACCTTCTTAATCAACATCTCCCCTCTATATCTCTGCCATCTATTTCCCGCAATCAACCAAACCTTCACAACCTGCGTAGGCACCACCTTCGACAAATCACCACCATTCACATACTCAACATAGTCCTGATAGATATTCCGCTGTTCAGAAACCCACTGACCAAGCTGTTCCGTCCCGGATCGCAGGACGATGTGGTATTCCCTGTCGCACCAGGCGGCGAGGGGACACCAGTAGCCGAAGCCGACAGGAAGTTCCCACGACCAGGTATATGTTAGGTCGCGGCCGTTTTCGAATTCAAAGGCGAGAGAGAAGTAGTCGTGGGATATTGTTGTGTCTTCGCGGAGGCGGGAGGGGAGGTCGATCATCTGCCAGGACCAGGTGGTTGTGGTGTGAGGTGTTAACACGAGGGAAGGAGAGATGTCTTTTTGGAGGATGCCGACGTTGTGAGAGGGGATGCAGCGGATCATTGGGAACGTACAGGATGGGTCGGGTAGGAGTAACTCGGCGTCCATATCAGCGCTTTCAGGTACTGATTCGAGTTCGTGTTTGGCTGAGCGGTCTTCGGCAGTGACTGGGTCTTGTTCTTGGTAGAAGATTTGGCTTTGGCCGAGGAACCAGAGGAGTGTCCAGCCCCTGGGAGCTTCTTCGATTATATATTTGGAGGACAGGCGGTCCATACCTGTTGACATTAGGCCGAAGGGGTCATAGATTGGTGTCGCTTCGTCTGCTGGACGTAGTAGTCGCTGAAAGGCGTTTCTGATGTCAACGTGGATGGAGAGACCAGGCTCCCAGACTATAATCAAGATTTGGAACGCTCCCTCTGCCTTCTCGTAGACTGAAAGGTTACCGCCTACTCGACCACCTTCTTTGTCACTGAACGACCCTGGAAATTGATTAGCAACGAACAGTTCCTGTCCTTCTTGGTCGTCCATAGACATGAATGTTTTCGTGTCATGCGTCGAGTTGAATATAGATCCATTGACACCGATTCGAAACCACAAATTGAATCTTGGAGGTAGATAGAGATCCAGCAACTTAGAACGCCATGTTCGACCGGTTGAGAAGATGCTTACAGCCTGATCACTTTGGACAAAGATCCCTGTGGGCGTCCATGGGATGTTGCTTGCTGGTAGGGTCATAAACTTGTATTTGCAGGTCATATGACCTGATTGAAGAATTGGTTCGAATGCAGCTTCGAGGTCTTCGAGCGTGGGATCATCTTGTTCTCGTTGCATGACATAATCGTCGGCTTGGACTTGTTGGTAACGTCGCCATGCGACATCTATCATGATGTCGGACTGGTTTTCGCCTGAGTCCTTCCATACGCGTTTGAAGTCCTCGAAAGATAGAGCCATGATGTATTCGGAAATGTGCTGTAAATACTGTTCGAATTGACTCTGACTGTGCGGGAATGGTACTTTCCAAGGATC
>JABUBK010000021.1_pt1 | contig 25095 bp, 21 predicted proteins | sample 7332671 | NCBI WGS metagenome assembly JABUBK01 (sample SAMN07256342, study PRJNA390944) | subsurface metagenome | isolation source: Methane hydrate marine sediment | place: Pacific Ocean: Eastern North Pacific, ODP site 1244 | collected 2002
AAAATATAATAATAGGTAAGGATAATCGTCCTTCTTCAGATATGCTTGAAGCAGCTGTAACTGCTGGAATGTGTTCCGCAGGTATTAATGTTGTAAAATTTTCAATAATTCCTACTTCTGCAATACCTTTCTTTATTAAAAAAGTCTCTGCCAGCGGTGGTGTTATGATATCAGCCTCTCACAACCTCCCTGAATATAATGGAATTAAATTTTTTAATAGTGAGGGTTTTAAACTAGATGAGAAAACTGAAGTTAAAATTGAAGAAGAAATTGATAAAATTGGCGAGGTTTCTTCAAGACCCTCTGGGAAAGATATTGGAAGGGTAACTGATAGAAGTGATTTAATAAATAGTTATATAAATTTTCTAATTCAATTATATCCTCTAAATCTGGAAGGTTTAAAAATTGCCATAGATTGTGCAAATGGTGTTACTGGCTTTATAGCTCCTAATATATACAAAAGGTTGGGAGCTAACTTATATGTTTATAATGATGATAAGTCAGGTGAGAATATAAACTACATGTGTGGTTCAACATTTCCTGAAAACATCAGCAATGTAGTTAGGAAAATTAAAGCAGGTGTTGGCTTTGCCTTTGATGGAGATGGTGATAGATTGATAGTTTCTGATGAAAAAGGAAATGTGTTAGATGGTGAATTTATAATGGCAATTATTGCAGATTTCCTAAAGAGTGAGAAAAGACTTGTAAGAGATATCCTTATCACAACAAAAATGGCAAATTTAGGTTTTATTAAAGCTATGAATAGTAAAGGAATAGAGGTTTTAGCCACAGATGTTGGAGATAGATTTGTACTGCAAGAAATGTTGAAAACTGGTGCAACAATTGGGGGTGAACAATCAGGACATATAATATTACTTGATAAATATACAACTGGAGATGGAATATTAACCTCACTTGCCCTATTAGATGTCTTAATGAATGTAGATAAACCACTTTCTGAACTTTCAAAAATAATGGAAAAAAATCCACAAGTCTTAATAAATGTTGAAGTGAAAGATAAATCAAAATTATCTAATGCAAAGCATTTTTGGAAAAAGGTTAAAGAGTTTGAAAGAAAACTTAACAGTAATGGAAGAATTTATATAAGACCTTCAGGAACAGAATCTGTTATAAGGATAATGGTTGAAAGCACATCAGAAAAATTGGCAAACTCTATAGCAAAGGAACTCGCCTCCCTTATTGATTTTTAAGATCTTTAATTTTAGATTCTCTTTTAAATCATTAACTTAATTAAAATATTTATTGTTTCTACAAATTTATATTATTTTGAAGGAGATTTTTATAATTAGGTGAATTAAAATTATATTTGACATAACTGTAATTGATTGATATATTTTGAAATATGTAAAATTAGTTAATATCATAAACAGTAATTATTAATGTTTAATATCCAGTGAAATTATAGGAGGTGATGTTTAAAATTTATTAGAAAGATAAAGGGAGGATAGCGAATGGGCTGAAATTTTAATTAGTATTAATAATTTCAGTTTACGAGGAGGAGGTTTACTGTTGCAAAACAGTATTAACTGATAAAAACAGTTTATCAGGAAAATCGAAAGATCAGCGGATGCCTCTTAGGAATAATAACATTCCTAATCTTTCCCCAAAAAGCGATCTCACAAAACATATAGGCAACTATTAGGACAAAAGAGATTTGCAGTTATTAAAAAATAACATAATGCCAGAATTTGGGTAGAATACCTCTCGTGAAGTTACTCAAAAATAATTCTTTGTTTGCACGTTTCTTTAACTGAACAGCCCTTATTCAAATGAATTTTTAACAAAATAGATTTATGTTATTTTAATTTATCAAATCTACAAAATTTACATTATTTTAATAAATCAACTTTTGGGAATTTTAATTACTAAATTTATATAGGAGGTTAAAAATCAGTGATTAAGGATAAGGAATATGTACTTAAGAAAGTAAAAGAAGAGGATGTAAGATTTATCAGGTTGTGGTTTACAGATATTCTTGGTTTTTTAAAAAGTGTAACCATAACTGCTAGTGAATTAGAAATTTCATTAGGGGAAGGCACTGGATTTGATGGATCATCAATTCATGGATTTTCCAGAATAGATGAAAGCGATATGATAGCTATGCCTGATCCTAAAACTTTTCAGATACTTCCATGGAAAACAAAAGATAAACATGAGGCAAGGATGTTTTGTAATATTTTAGAACCAGACAAGTCTTTTCATAAAGGTGACCCGAGATGGGTTTTAAAGAAGAACCTAAAATGTATAAAAGATATGGGATATACATTCTTTGTTGGACCAGAACTTGAATATTTTTATTTTAAAAATTCTGAAGGTAAACCAGAAGGACTTGATGAAGGGGGATATTTTGATTTAACACCACCTGATATTGCGACTGATTTAAGAAAAGAAACAATACTTGCTCTTCAAGCATTGGGAATTGATGTAGAGAGTAGCCATCATGAAGGAGCTCCCAGTCAACACGAAATAGATCTCAAGTTTACTGAAGCTTTAACTATGGCAGATATTACTATGACATCAAGATTAGTAGTAAAGGAGATAGCAGTCCGAAATGGTGTATATGCAACATTCATGCCTAAACCTGTATTTGAAATAAATGGAAGTGGTATGCATACTCACATGTCTCTTTATAAGAATAGTAAGAATATCTTTTTTGATCCAGATGATGAATACAAGCTTTCAATTGAAGCTAAAAGATTTATTGCAGGACTTCTAAGACATGCTCCTGAAATAACGTTAGTAACTAACCAATGGGTTAATTCCTATAAGAGATTAGTTCCTGGATATGAAGCTCCGGTTTATCTATCCTGGGCTCTTCGAAACAGGTCAGATCTAATAAGGATTCCTGTTTATAGGTATGGTCAGGAACAAGCAACTCGTATAGAATATCGAGCACCTGACCCTGCATGTAATCCATATTTAGCTTTTTCTGTTATGTTAGCAGCAGGACTTGAGGGAATTAAAAAGGAATATGATACAATTCCACCTGTTGAAAGAAATGTTTATGAGATGACTGACGAAGAAAGGGAAAAAGAGGGGATAGGTTCTCTTCCAGGAAATCTTTCTGAAGCCATTGAATTAGCAGAAAAGAGTGAAGTTGTTAGGAAAGCTATTGGAGATCATGTGTTTGATAAATTTATTGAGAATAAAAAGATAGAATGGGATAATTATAGAAATCAAGTAACGAATTATGAGATAAAGCGTTATCTTCCGATACTTTAAACAATTAGTAAAATTTTATAGCATTAGTTTTTGCTGATAATTTTTAAAAATTTAGAACTTAATAATGATTTATCTAAAATATTTAAAAAGATAAAACCAAAAACTATCTATAGTAGAATTTGAATATTTTACATATTAAGGAGAAAAGGTATGTGTGGAATAATTGTATATCTTGGAGAAAAAGATTGTGTCTCAATTTTATTAAATGGGTTAAAGAGATTGGAATATAGAGGATATGATTCATCAGGAATTGCTGTATTAAACAAAGAAGATAACAGAAATGAAATTTCGATGGTAAAGCGAGTTGGTAATTTAAAAAAGTTGGAAAAAGCTTTATCAAAGAAAGAAATGAAAGGTAGTTTAGGGATTGGTCATACGAGATGGGCTACACATGGAAAACCTCATAGACTTAATGCACACCCTCATTTAGATTGCAAAAATGAGATACTATTAGTTCATAATGGGATTATTGAGAATTGGGAACCACTTAAAAATGAACTAATTTCGAGAGGGCATAAATTTATCTCAGAAACAGATACAGAAGTTCTTGTTCATCTTGTAGAAGATTATTATAATGGAGATTTAGTAAAAGCTGTTAGAAAAGCATTAAACAAAGTTGAAGGTTCATATGCAATAGTAGTTATGAGCAAAAAATCTCCTAATCAGTTAGTAGGAGCAAGGCAGGACAGTCCGTTAGTTGTTGGATTGGGTAACGGTGAAAACTATTTAGCATCAGATATACCAGCAGTTTTGGAACATACAAACAAATTTTTAATTATTGAACAGGGGGAGATTGCTAATATTACTAAGGATAAAGTGGAAATATATGATAGGAATGAGAAGTTAGTTAATAAATCACCATTTGAAACTAATTGGGATATATCCTCAGCAGAAAAGGAAGGATATGAAGATTTTATGCTGAAGGAGATTATGGAACAATCTATAGCAGTGAGAGAAACATATAGAAGTCATGTTTATAAATATAAAATAAGTTTAGATGAGAGTAATCTTCCAATTGATATTATAAAAAACATAAAGAAGATTTTTATAGTCGCTTGTGGGACATCCCTTCACGCTGGTTATGTAGTAAAAGGTGTTGTTGAAAGATTTGCTAGAATTCCCGTTGATGTTGAAATTGCATCAGAATTTAGATATAAAGACCCCATAATACCTAATCCAAGTCTGGTTATAGCCATATCACAATCAGGAGAAACAATAGATACCATAGCTGCAATAAGAGAGGCAAAAAGAAAAAATGCATGGATATTAACCATTTCAAATGTGATGGAAAGCTCAGCAGTTAGAGAGTCTGATGGAGCAGTGTATACTTTTGCTGGACCTGAAATAGGTGTTGCTGCGAGTAAGACACATACAGCTCAAATTATGATTTGCTATTTATTATCACTTTATTTAGCTAAAGTTAGAGGAGAAATTACTTCTGCCGAGACTGCTTATTACCTGAATATTTTAAAAGAAGTTCCAAGTAAGATAAAATCTGTCTTAGATAACCATAGTAAAATAAAGGAACTTGCTAATATATATTATAAATTTCCAGATTTCATATTCATCGGTAGAAAATATGGTTTTCCTGCTGTTATGGAAGGTGCACTTAAGTTGAAAGAGATATCATATATACATGCGGAAGCATATCCCGCTGGCGAGATGAAACATGGACCAATTGCTCTTGTAGGTGAGAACTGCCCAGTAGTGGCTATTGCTGATGATTCAAGTGTATATAATAAAATACTCGGAAATATTTCTGAAGTAAAAGCAAGAAGTGCTCCTGTTGTTGCATTAACAACAATTGGAAATGAGAAAATTAAAAATTTAGTAGATCATGTTATAGAAGTTCCCAAGATACCTGAGGAATTCTCTGCAATTATAAATGTAGTTCCATTGCAACTTTTTGCTTATGAGATAGCCAAGAAACTTGGATGTAATGTTGATCAACCAAGGAACTTAGCAAAAACAGTGACAGTAGAATAAGTGTTTATAATAGAGGTCAGGTCTTGAAATGAGAGATATCAGCTTTAGGTATACTTTCTCCCCTCACTTCGCTCGAGGGCAGGCTTTGAAAATGTCTTCGAAAGTATACAGCAAAGCTATTCCTAAATTATAAGAGTCAAGTCTTGACATGAGACATATTATAGTGAAATATAAGTTTTACACTTATTTTCTTTAATCATTTTAGAAGTGTTATCCTGACTCTGACTTTGACCCTGACACTGACCCTGAACATAGTGAAGGGGAAGTGGAAGGGGAAAAGGTGGGGGAAGGATCTCAAGGTATAGCAGTTTAATGGAAGATAATTTAAATATTTTAGGGATAGGAATTGATTTAGTAGAAGTTGATAGAATAAGAAGGTTAGTAAATAAATATCCAAAATTTATAGAGAGATTCTTTGCTAAAGAAGAGATTGATTATTGTAACTCTAAAAGGAATAGGTTGATTCATTTTGCTGGAAAATTCGCTGCCAAGGAAGCAGTTATTAAATCCATGAGAGTAGGAAATAAATCTTTAAAATTAAGAGAGATTCAAATTAGTGCGAATAAGAATTCAATACCAAAAATTATTCTACACGGAACTGCTTTTAGTTTTGCAAAGGATAAAAATATAGAGGAAATATTGATTAGTATTACTCATACAAAAGAATATGCTATTGCCATAGCTTATGCAAGAGGTACAGGATGAGTAAAGATAATTATTTTATTATTGCTGCAATAATTCTAAATGTTTTAAACTTATTAAAAAATAATATCTCGGACTTCTAATTGTTTTAAGATTTTACTAAATAAATCATTTAAATTTATATGAAAGGTATTAAATGAGTATAAACAGGGTTCTAACTGGTTATGAGATGGCTGAAATTGATAAGATTGCAGTTAAAAGAGGTATAAAAACATTGGATTTAATGGAAAAAGCTGGGCAGAAGGTCGCAAATATTGCAAAAAAGGAATTAGAAGATTTAGGGAAAAAGAATGTTCTTGTTATCTGTGGTAAAGGAAATAATGGGGGAGATGGTTTTGTAGCATCTTCTGTCCTTTATAAAAGTGGATTTGATGTTTTGAATTACTATATTAATGATCCAGAAAAGCTAAGGGAACCATCTAAAACAAGTTTTGATAAAGCAAAATTAAATGGAGTTACACTTAAAAAAATTGAAGAGGATTTAATCCAATTTAAAGAAGACTTAAAAAATTGTGATTTTGTTATTGATGCAATTTTTGGAACTGGCTTAAATAGGCCTGTTAAAGGGATATATTTAGATATAATAAACCTTATAAATAATGCTAATAAATATGTTTTGTCTATAGATATTCCATCGGGAGTAAATGGAGATTCTGGAGAGGTATTAAATGCAGCAGTAAAAGCAAATATTACAGTTACATTGCAAACTCATAAATTTGGACTTTTAAACTATCCAGGAGCAAGTTATGTAGGAGATATAAAATGTGTAAATATAGGAATACCCAAAGATATAATAGAAAAATGCTGCAAAATCTATTTTATTGATGATGAGTGGGTTTTAAAAAGACTTCCAAAAAGAAAAGCATATGCTCACAAAAGTGATGCAGGAAAGCTTTTTGTTATTGCAGGCTCACCTGGTTTTACAGGAGCAGCTTATATGTGTTCTATGTCAGCTCTTATAGGTGGAGCTGGTGTTGTAACACTAGCAATTCCTGAAGGATTAAATACAGTAATGGAAACCAAATTAACTGAGGTAATGACATTACCACTTCCTCAAACAAAAGATGGAACATTAGCTATCTCAGCTCTTCCAAAAATATTAAATGAGGTTAAAAAATTTGACTGCCTGGCAATTGGCCCCGGGATTTCATTAAATGAGGAAACTTCAGATTTAGTTATTTCTTTGGTTGAAAACTTGAAAATACCATTGGTAATAGATGCAGATGCCATTACAGTATTGTCAAAAAATTTGGAAGTTTTAAGAGATTCAAAAGTTCCAATTGTAATTACTCCTCATCCAGGCGAATTATCAAGGTTACTACATATTAATAAAGTAAAGTTAAAAGACAGGTTAGAATTAAATAGGGAGATTTCTAAAAAAATTGGAAAAATCTCTGTTTTAAAAGGAGCTAGAACATTAGTTTCTAATCCTGAAGGTGAAACATTTATTAACTTAATTGGTAGTCCTGCTATGGCAACTGCAGGTTCTGGGGATATCTTGGTGGGATTAATTGGTTCGCTTGTAGTTCAAGGTGTCGATCCATATGATGCTGCTATAATGGGAACATATTTACATGGTCTTGCTGGAGATATGGCTGCGGAAGAGATTGGTCAGCGCTCTCTTATTGCAACAGATATAATGAACAAAATTCCAGACACATTTTTAAGAATTGAGGGAACCTTTCCATTTACTGAATAATTAAGTCTTTGACTTTTAAATGATTTAAAGTTTAATTTATAATAGGAAACATCTATATTTACTGAATAGTTTTACTCTTTATTAAGAAAGAGGGAATTTGGATTTTTACAGACCTGTTTGGGCTGAAGTAAATTTAAATAATATTAAAGATAACTTAAGGTTTATTAGAGCATTAATACCTAAAAGCACAAAGATAATGGCTATTGTTAAAGCCAATGGATATGGTCATGGTAAGATAAGAGTAGCTCAAGCATCAATTAAAGCTGGGATAGAAAGATTAGGTGTTGCGTCAGTAGAAGAAGCATTGGAGCTTATAAATAATAATATCAAAGTTCCAATACATTTATTAAGCGAGCCACCTATATCATCTGTTAAAGTGTTAGTCAAAAATTCAACTAGTAATAATTTAATAATAAGTGTTGTATATACAAAAGATTTTGTGAGAGCTTTATCAAAAGAAGCATCTAAGAAAAATAGAAGATGTTTAGTTCATGTAAAGGTTGATACTGGAATGCATAGAGTTGGTATAAGTGTTGAAAAAGCAGTAGATTTAGTTAAATATATATCCTCCCTACCAAATATTGAAATTGAAGGATTGTTTACACATTTTGCTTGTGCTGATGACCCTGAAAATTCGTATACATTATTACAATTTGAGAGATTTTTAAAATTGAAAGAAATTTTAGAGAAAAACAATTTCAAATTCAAAATGTATCATTGTGCAAACTCAGCAGCTATGCTTAATTTTCCACAAACTCATTTGGATATAATTAGAATAGGTATAGCTATGTACGGACTAAGACCTTCTGAAAAAACTTTCTTACCAAAACTAAAACCAGCCCTCTCCTTAAAAGCAAAGATATCCTATTTAAAAGAGGTAGAAAAAGGAGAAGGAATTTCCTATGGGTTAACATTTAAAGCAAATAAAAAAAGTTTAATAGCCACCATACCAATTGGTTATGGAGATGGATACCCCAGACAATTATTGAATAGTGGAGTAGTTTTAGTTAGGGGGAAAAGAGTTCCAGTTGTTGGAAATGTTACTATGGATCAGATAATGATAGACGTAACTGATTTAAATGAAATTAAAATTGGAGATGAAGTAGTTATTATAGGAAATCAAGGTAAAGGAAAAATAGAAGTAAATGAGTTATCAAGAGCTTTAGATACAATTGATTATGAAATTATATGTGGAATAACAAATAGAGTTCCCCGAATATATGTAGATTAAAAAATTTTAACCCATGAATTGTTTTAATTAATCTTCTTATATTTTAATAAATATTGGAAATTAGTAGTAATTGAAATTAAAATCTCAATTTTATACACCTCTAAAGGATCCTTTCAAAACTAAATCATTTATTATCCATATAGTTTTTAACTAATATTTATTGTATATTTAGTAAGATTAATTATATCTATATTGTAATTATTGAAATAGTTCATACTTAATTGATTTCATCTATATCTAATAAATGAAATTCGTTTATTAAATAAAAAGGAGAGGAGTTATGAAATGCGCGATGTTATATGGCCCTGGTAAATTAAAAATTGAGGAGGTTGAGATCCCCTCAATAAAAAAGGGAGAGGTTTTAGTTGAAGTAAGAGCAGCTCTTACATGCGGAACAGATATAAAGACATATATAAGGGGACATCCAGTGTTGATAAGAAGCTATCCCTCACCCTTTGGTCATGAATTTTCTGGTGTAATTTCACAAGTTGGAACAGGTGTCAAAAGATTTACCAAGGGAATGAAGGTTGTTGCTGCAAATTCTGCTCCATGTGGTCAATGTTATTTTTGTAAAAAAGGATATGTTAATTTATGCGAAGATTTGAGGTTATTAAATGGAGCATATGCACAATATATAGTTATACCTGAAAGGATTGTTAATAAAAATCTTTTAGAAATTTCAGACTATGTTTCCTTTGAAGATGCAGCATTATCTGAGCCAATAGCATGTTGTTTAAATGCTGTTTGTCAGAGTGATATATCACTTGGCGATACAGTTGCAATAATTGGGCTGGGTCCTATAGGATTAATTCTAACTCATCTATATCATCTAAATGGAGCAAAGGTTATAGCATGCGGGAAAGGTGAAAAGAGACTTGAACTCTCTAAGATTTTAGGAGCAAGCCTTACAGTTGATGCAGAGGAAGTTCATGATGAGACAGAGGAGATAAAAACAGTTAAAAAATTATCTAATAATGGTAGAGGAGCAGATATAGTTGTGGAGGCGGTTGGAAAACCTGATACCTGGGAAATGACTGTAAAGATGGTGAGAAGGGGAGGACTTGTGATTTTATTTGGAGGTTGTCCGTCTGGAACCTCATTTACTATGGATACTTCTCTTATCCATTATGAACAAATAACTATAAAAGGAATATTTCATCATACTCCAAAACTATTTAAAAGAGCTTTGGATTTAATATCAAGTGGGAAAATAAACACTAAAGCCATTATTAGCGGAAGACTTCCACTTGAGAAATTAGAAGAAGCATTTTCGCTAGTTAAGAAGAAAAAAGGAGTAAAATATTTTATAGATGCCTTTTATCAATGATTTCTTAAAAACTAAGGAGTCAAAAATTAAAAAATGAGACATATCAGCTTTGGGTATACTTTCTCCCTTCGCTTCGCTCGAGGGCAGGCTTTGAAAATGTCTTCGAAAGTATACCGCAAAGATATTGATGAAAATTAAGTAGGGCAAGGCTTTAGTCTTGCGTAACAATAAAGAGTCTATAATAATAATGGGAATTAAATGGAAAAAAAACAGATTATTTTAAAACTAAGGAAAAAAATATTAAAAGATTCTATACTTAAGAAAGTAGTAAGTAATATAATTTCTTATTTTCCTAATAGTTATTTAGTAGGCGGTTTCATAAGAGATATTGTTTTAGATATTGATTCAAGAAATTTAGATATAATTGCTCAATTTTCCCAAAAGAAAATATCAGAATTTGTATTGAGCATAAAGGGAGCTAAATTTTTCCCTTTAGATTCTAAAAGAAGAATTTTTAGAATGATAATAAAACATGATAGCCAAATAAAAAATGATAGTAAAATAACCACAGTTGATTTTTCATTCTACGATAATATCAAAATCGAAGATGAACTATCTAATAGGGACTTCACTATTAATGCAATAGCAGTTTCCACAGATATTTTTTCAGAAGATTATGAATCGCTTTTCAAATTACCTTTAGATGTCATAAAAGATTATGAATTAAAAATGAAGAATAAATTCTTTGAAAAGAATGAATTACCTGATAATTTAACATTTGAACTAATAGACCCATTTAATGGTCTTAAGGATTTAGTAGAAAAAGAACTCAAGCTTGTAAGTGAAAATGCATTAAAGAATGACCCTGTAAGAATATTAAGGGCTTTTAGATTTAAATTATCTCATAATCTTTCAATTTCAGAGAAACTAAGGCAAAGAATTATTTCTGATTCAAATATGTTAAGGTTTGTAGCTGGTGAGAGAAAAGCAGATGAAATCCTCAAGATTTTTTCAAATGATAATGTATCCTCAACTATAAAAAAAATGCAAGATTTAAGTGTTTTAAAACAGTTGTTTCCATCAATTGAAAATAGTATTGGACTTTTCCAGCATGGATATCACTTAGAAGATGTTTTTAATCACTCTTTAAAATGTGTTGAAAAAATGGAAAATATAGAAGAGTTCATAAAATCATATTTAACTGATTATAGTAAAAAGATATTTTCTCATCTAAATGAACCCGTGCAAGGAGATCATAAAAGATTTACTTTTCTAAGACTTGCTACTTTCCTTCATGATATTGGCAAGCCAGAAACCAGATTCATTGACAATAATGGAAGAACTAAATTTCATAATCATCAAAAAGTTGGAGCTAAAAAGATGAAAGATATTTGTGAAGATCTAAGACTCAGTAATAAAGCAACAAATTACTTGGTTAAAATGGTAGAAAAACATATGAGGATACCAAATCTTTTAAGTGTAGAGGAAATTACTGATAGAGCAACATATAGATTTATAAGAGAAGCCAGAGATGAATTAATTGATTTAATTCTATTATGCTATGTAGATTTAGTTGCAGATCCAGGACCATTAGTAGAAAAAGATTCTGAGGAAAAGATGGTGAAATATTTTCATAGAATATTAAAATTAAAAGAAAGAGTTAAAAAGCAAGATGAAAAGCCTTTAATTAGAGGAGACGAGATAATAGAAAAATTTGGACTTACTCCTGGACCTAAAATTGGAGAATTTTTAAAATTAATTGGAAAAGAAAGAACATTAGGGAAGATTTCAACTAAGGAACAAGCCTTAAAAATGATTCAAGAGATATTAAAATAAAAAGATATAAAAATATTAATTCTATTTTTAAATATTTTAAGCTCCGGGTATACTTTCTTGGCTAAAAATACATGCGAAAGTATACCACGAAGCTATTTATGAAACAATAGGATAGGAAAATGCTCCATTTTTGTTATAGTGACAAATATACAGGGAAACTACCTGGTCATGTTTTTCCTATTGAAAAGTATGAGATGGTTTACAAAAGATTAAAATCGGAGAAAATAATAACAGATAAAAATTTAGTTGAACCCACCATACCTTTGAGAGAAGAACTATCACTCATTCACACAGATAATTATTTGGATGATCTTTTTAATTTTAGATTTACTCATAGAACTTATCCATCAGAGCTTCCATTAAATAAGAAAATTTTGGATTTTTTTCTAATTACAACAGGGGGAACGATAAGTGCTGCTAAATTGGCATGTAATAGTGGTTTGGCTATAAATTTAGGAGGTGGATATCATCACGCTTTTCCTGATAGGGCAGAGGGTTTCTGTTATCTAAATGATGTAGCAATTTCAATTAAATTAGTACAAAAGAAAAAGTTAGCAAATAATGTTTTGATTGTCGACTGTGACTTACACCAGGGAAATGGTAATGCCTATATTTTTAGGAATAACCCTTCTGTCTTTGCTTTCTCAATGCATCAAGAGAATAATTATCCAATAAAACAGAAAGGGGATTTAGATATTGGACTGGATGATGGTACAACAGATAATGAATACCTTGAGTATCTGCATAAGACTCTTCCAGAACTTATTGAAAAACAAAAACCAAATCTGGTCTTCTATTTGGCTGGAGCAGATCCATACTATAATGATTTATTAGGTGGACTTTCATTGACAAAGGAGGGTCTGAGAAAAAGAGATGAGTTTGTTATATCTAAATCTTGGGAAAAAGATATCCCAGTTTGTATAGTTCTCGCAGGAGGCTATGCCCAGGATACAAATGATGTGGTTGATATTCATTGCAATACCTGTTATATTGCAAAAGAGTACAGTGAAAGATAGAAATAAAAAAGAATACGGGGAAAAATAAGAAAAATCCATAAACAATCATCCTATTGAATAATGGGTTTATGAAAATTACAAAAGATACATTTAAAAATTTAATCAGTAGTTTTTGATATGGGTATATTAAAAAAGTTTTTTTCTAAAATAGAGAAAAGGTTTGAAGAAGAGAACATAATGTATTTATATGTTAAGTGTAATAAATGTGGGGAAAATATTAAAGTCAGAATAACAAAAAGTACTGATCTGTTGTATAACTATAATGAACCTCAAGGAGAAGTAAGGTATACTTTAAGAAAGGAAATTTTGGGGAGTAAATGCCCTAATTTAATTTATGCTTTTGCTAAATTTGATAAAAATAAGAATATGTTAAGTTTAAATATAGAAGGTGGTACTTCAATAACTCAAGAAGAATTTGAAAACAGATAATATTTCTTAAAAATTTTTATCAATATTTTAAAAATAATTACATAATTTTAATATTACTATTTTAATTTATAGTATTTATTAATTAACAAAACACAAATATACTTAAGTTAGCTTCATAATTTCATTATTAAAATAAAAATAGATAGAGATGTAAATAAAATGAAGTCTATATGGCGTCAAAGATATAAACCTTTGCTTGAGAAAATAGTACATAGAAAAGAGCAAGTTAATGATTTTTTAGACATTTTAGAGAATAAGACCAACTGGCTTACAGCACCCGCCAGTACAATTTATCATTTAGATAGAGAAGGTGGACTGATTGAACATAGTATAAGTGTTACAAAAACTTTATTGAAATTGAAGAGTGTTTTAGCTCCTGAAATATCTGATGAGAGCTGTGTGATTACTGGGTTATTTCATGATGTTGGAAAAGTTGGGCTTCCTGGAAAACCGTATTATATTAAATTAAGAACTCCAACAAGGAATGGGAAAAAATATATTATAAATAGAGAGTTAGCAACAATGGGTGTAGCTACAAGAAGTTTGATGCTAATTTCTAAATATATCAGTTTGAGTGAGGATGAAGCGCAAGCTATTGCATATCATGATGGTCAATATATTCCTGAAGGTAGAACAATAGCACATAAGGAGAAAGCGTTAACCTTACTTATTCATTACGCAGATTATTGGACTGCTCATATTTTAGAGAGAAATGAATAATATTAAAATTTTAAATAGAATTTAATAATATGGACCCTGTTATAGATGTAAGTTTCATATTTTTTAATGGCAAATAAGGGTGAGCAAAAGTGAATCATTTGATAAATATGAGTTATATGCTTATATTTTTACAACAAACAGAACCTCGTAAATATGATATTCTTGGTCTTCTATCATACCTATTCTGGATCATAATGATTCTGTTTTTAGTTATTCCATACATCAAACAGAAGAAACTGAACACAGATCGTTTTCGCCAGATAAGAAAAATTGAGCGAAACAGGGGATCAAGAGTAATTACTATGATACATAGGCAGGAAAGACTTCTTGGATTACCATTTTTTAAATATATAGACATCCAGGATTCAGAACAGGTCTTAAGAGCAATAAGGATGACTCCTACTGATATGCCTATAGATTTTATAATTCATACTCCAGGAGGATTGCAGTTAGCTTCTGAACAAATTGCATTAGCATTATCTAATCATGATGCTAAAGTTAGTATATTCATACCTCACTATTCAATGTCTGGCGGAACACTTCTCTCATTAGGTGCTGATGAAATTTATATGGATGAAAACGCAGTAATAGGTCCACTTGATCCGCAGCTTGGTCAGTTTCCCGCAGTATACCCAGCTTCATCAATTTTAAAAGTTGTGGAAAAGAAAAAAATGGATGAGATTGATGATAGAACTTTAATTTTAGCAGATGTTGCAACTAAAGCTGTAAAACAGATGAGAAAGAGAATACTGGAAATTATTGGTAATAGGATGGATCTAAAAAATGCTAAAGAATTAGCAAATACACTAACAAGTGGAAAGTGGACACATGATTATCCTATAACCTTTAAGGAAGCAAAAGAGTTAGGATTTAATGTAAGAAAGGATATTCCAAAAGATATATATAAACTGATGGATTTATATCCACAACCATCATTAGGTAGACCATCAGTTCAATATATTCCAATCCCTTATCCCAGGGAACGAAAAAGATAGGGTGGAAAAGTCAGCAAAATAGATTAAAATAAAATATGTATTAGAACTAAGAGAGTATAGTTAATATTTTATTAAATATTTATTAAAGAAAGTAAAGATTAAACAAAAATTATATAAAATTTATTTTTTTTTAAAAAAAGAGAAATTGAAAGGAGAAAAAATGACTTCTAGTGCATATGTACTTATAAACGCAACTCCTCAGAAGATTAGTGAGGTACTGATTAAAATAAGAAAAGCTTCATCAGTTAATAGTGCTTATACTGTAACTGGCCCTTATGACATTATAGCTTATATAGAAGCTGAGGACATAAATGAAGTAGGAAAAGCAGTTGTCTTTCAGATTCAAGGAGTTGAAGGAGTTACAAAAACTCTGACATGCATGGTTGTTGAAGTATAAATTATCCAACATTTCAGCTTAATGGTTTTTAATATAAAGAACTTTATTTAGTTAAAATTATTTAAAATCACTATTTGAGAATATAAAGAATAGATGAAACTAATAAAGAGAGATTTGCAAAGATATAGTAGACAAATTCTAATTGACAGATTTGGAGAAAAAGGACAATTAAAACTAAAGAGTTCTACTGTTGGAATATTAGGTTGTGGAGGTTTAGGATCAGCAGTATCAATATATTTAACGGCAGCTGGAGTTGGTAAATTAATAATAGCTGATAGTGATGTAGTTGATATCACAAATCTTAATAGGCAAGTTACACATTATGAGTATGATGTTGAAAACAAAAGAAATAAGGCAGTTTCTGAGCAAGAAAAACTTTCAGCATTTAATTCAGATATTAAAATAGAAACATATACAAAAAATGTAAATGAGAAAAATGTAGATGAGGTTTTTAGAAAAACTGATTTAATAGTAGATTGTCTTGATAACTTTGAGGATAGGTATATGTTAAATTCATATTGTGTTAGAGCTGGTAAACCATTAATTCATGCAGCAGTTTACGGTTTTTATGGTCAGATAACGACCATAATTCCCAAAAAAACAGCTTGTTTGAAATGTATATTCCCTTCTCCTCCACCACAAATAAAAGTATTTCCAATAATAGGTGTTACTACTGGGCTTTTTGGCATATTGGAAGCAAGTGAGGCAATAAAGTACTTAACTGGTGTGGGTAATTACTTGTTTAATGAGATGATGTTAATTGACCTCTCTGAAAATGAGATAAATAAGATAAGAACTGAAAGAGACAAGAACTGCCCGATCTGTTCATAGTAAAAATGAAAATTAGAAAATAAATTTAAATAGGATATTCATTAAAAATTTAATAAAAATATCAAAAAATATACTGGAGCTATCAGTAGCTTAGTATAATTTTTTTTTAAAATAGAAGTTTAAAAAATTAGTTAAATCTTTATAAAAATTAAGTATAAACAGGAAAATATTGTTAGAGATATAAGAATTTAGAAATTAAATAAAATGAAAAGAAAGTTTATGAAAAATAAGCCTATAAAGATATTATTTTTAGCAATATCAATAATAGTATTTTTAAATTTGATTCAGACTTCTGGATTTAGCCAACAGGTGGTAGTAAAATTTTATGTTTTTTCATCCCCAGAATGTGAATACTGTGAAGAATTTGAGAATGAATATTTGCCAAAGATGTTTGAAAAATATGAGCAAAAAATAGAAGTAAAGATATTGGATGTACTTAATCAAGAGGAGTATCTTCTATGGAACAGATTTAGTGAAAAACTTAATTATTCAGATCCACTTTTACCAACAGTTGTGGTCGATGATGTTATGTTATCAGGATTAGATGAGATAGAAACTAGACTTGAAGTAGAAATTGATAGAATTCTAAAAGAAGGTGGTTGTGATTTTCCAGGACCTTATGAAGTTACTGAAGAAACAACTGAGACTGCTGAGGAGACCACTGAAGAAACTATAGAGGGAACAACAGAAGTTACTGAGGAAGATAAAAAGCTATTTATAGCATATTTTTATAGTCCAGGATGTAAGAAGTGCGATAATGTTTTTTACTTACTTAATTATCTTAAAAACAGATATCCTAACCTGGTTGTCAAAGAGTATGATACTTTAGAAAGTAAAAATATTGAGTTATTTGAATCACTATGTGAAAGAAATAAAGTTGAAAAAAAGGATTGGCTAAAAACCCCAACTATCTTTATAGGTGATGATTATTTAATAGGTGAAAATGTAAATAAAAATAATACTGAAAAATTAGTTGAAAAATACTTGTTAACTGGAACAGATTCACCAGAACAATTAGCTCAAGATTATATGAAAAAAGCACACAAGGATCTTATAGAAAGATTTAAAAGATTTAATATTTTTCCAATTATATTGGCAGGACTTATTGATGGAATTAATCCTTGTGCATTTGCCACACTAATTTTTTTCCTCTCATATTTGACTTATATTGGTAAAAGTAGAAGGCAAATAGTTTCAATAGGCATATCATTTAGTTTTGCAGTTTTTATGGCTTATCTACTTGTTGGCGCTGGATTTTTAAGAATAATTACAAATTTAGCAGCATTTTCAGTGATTTCAAAGATTGTCTATATAATAACAACTTGTATTGCATTAGTTTTGGCAATTCTAAATTTTATTGATTTCTTTAGGGCAAAAAAAGGACAAACAAGTAAAATGATCTTACAACTTCCCTTATTTTTAAAACGTGAAATACATAAAACTATAAGGAGAGGAAGTAAAGTAAGTTTCTACTTTATATCAGCATTTTTAATTGGATTAGTAATTTCTATATTAGAACTTGCTTGTACTGGACAAATTTATCTTCCAACAATTGTTTATGTATCTACAATTCCCAATTTAAAATTTAGAGCATATCTTTATTTAATTTTATATAATTTGATGTTTATCCTACCTTTAATAATTATTTTTATTCTCTATTATGTTGGAGCAACTTCAAAAAAGATTGAGTATGCTATAAAAGGAAATGTATATAAAGTGAAGTTAATCACTGGTTTATTTTTCTTTATATTGTCAACATTTTTAGTAATTAATATTGCAATTTAATTAAATTCTCAAAAATAATATGAGCTATTAGGAAGAATCTCGATAATTCATATCTTTTTTAAATTTTCTTTCAAAATGGATATTTTCAACTCCCCTTTTCCTTAATTAATAAATGATATATATCCTCGTTCTTTTCAACTTTAAAATCATGTCCCCTGCTTCTTACGAGCCTACTTATATTCTCAACAGAAACTTCAGTATCTATTATTACTAAAATTGACTCTTTCCCCCCTTCGTCTAGGGCTTTTTTCACTTTTATAACTGGAAAGGGACAGGAAAGACCCCTGACATCAACCTCTTTTACCATTTTTAATCTCTTCTCTTTATTTTATATTTTTGATTTTTTACTCTTTATTTAATTTTGTAAATTAGACTTTTCACTTGAAAGCAATGAAGAAAATGAGATATTAATATATTCTTTGCTACATAAGCTCTATATGACTCTCTTTCCCTTTTACAATTTCACCAACTAACTCTTTAGTCTTTACCCCCTCTTCATCTAATCTTTGAATAAGTAAATCAGATTTTACACTGGGAACTGATATGAGAAGTCCCCCGGATGTTTGTGGATCTAGCAATATATCCATTAGAAAAGCATCTTTGGTGAGCTCTCCCTCAACATAATCTTTCACAAATTTTTTATTTTCATGGGTTCCCGCTGGAACAAAACCTATTTGAGCAAGCTCTAAAGCTTTTAGATATATTGGCATTTTTTCAGTATAAATTAATGCTGATTTATTACTTGCTTTAAGCATGATATAAAGATGACCCAAAAACCCAAATCCAGTTATATCTGTACAGCCATTCACTCCAACTTCCATCATGACTTCAGATGCTTTCTTATTTAAAGTTCTTGCATTATCAATTGCATCCATCATCTCTTTTTCTGCTATAATGCCACCTTTTAATGCTGTTGCTAAAATACCTAATCCAATAGGTTTTGTTAAAATTAGTTTGTCACCAATTTTTACACTCTTGCTTGTTACAAATTTTTCGGGGTGAACTATTCCAGTTACTGCATAGCCAAATTTTGGTTCTTTATCTTCTAAACTGTGTCCACCAACCACAACAGCACCTGATTCTTCTATCTTATCTCTTCCACCTTTTAATATTTCTTCTAAAACTGAGTATCCTAATTTTGGCGGAAATGCTACAAGACTAAGTGCTGTAATCGGTTTTCCACCCATGGCATAGGCATCACTTAATGCATTAGCAGCTGCTATCTGTCCAAATAGATATGGACTATCTACAATTGGTGTAAAAAAATCAACTGTTTGTACTAATGCTAAATTCTCTGATATTTTAAAAATAGCAGCATCATCACCATGTTCTATTCCAACAAGAAGTTGTTCCACTCTTGCTAATGGAACTTCTTTTAGCACCGCTGTTAGATCAGTAGCACTTATCTTTGCAGCACAACCACTTTTCGTTGAATATTGTGTAAGTCTAATTTTTTCTCTCATACTTCCTCCAGGAATTAATTTTTTAACAGTCGATTTACTTATAAACCCCCAAAGTTTCTATTAATGATTACTATTAATAAGTATATTTGTAATAAAATTTTATAACAAAAATTATAATAAAAAATTATTCAATCATAATTAAATTTTATAATGAATTTAATAAACAGGATTTTCTAAATTAGGTTCTGAATTTTTTGAGGGAATTTCTAAATGTCGAATTTTATACTCTAATTGTCATAACAAATTAAATACAAATAATTAATTGTATATCTACCTTTTATAAAGAGGAAAATTTTGAAATTGTATCTATTAATCATACTGTAGAAATAGTAAGGAAGAGCTAATTAGCAATAAATATCTTAGTAATGTAAGGTGATGTGGAGGCAGATAGAAGGGTGCTGTAATTTAATTTGAATTTTATTTCCTGGTTTAGCCTAATCTCTTGAGTGGATCTTGTAATATCCAGAACTAGATGATCACTACTCGCTCCGATTATTTCAATGCCACTAATAAGTGGAGTTAATCCTTTTATATTTACATCTTGCTTACCAAGAGCTAATATTGCCCTTTTAATTATTCCCTTATTAACAAATTTTGGTATATTACCAAAAGCATCTCTACCCAACTTACCTCTTGGAATTGAAGGTTTTTCTTTTAACTCAATAATTTGAGCAACTAAGATAAAAGTATCCTGATATGTTCCGGGTACTATTCTATTTCTACTCACATCTCTTCCAATAAGTATTGCTTCACCAACTCTAAATTGATTTATTCCAGCTGGTAATTCATTATCCTCAATCAGCTTTAAAGTGCTAGTATTACCTCCAGAAACAATTGGTATTTTTATACTGAAAAAATCTTCTAACTCGTATTTTAAATCAACAAGTTCTTTCATATTTTTATAAGTTGGTAGAACACCAGAAAAGCAAGCAAGGTTTGTACCAATTCCTAAAAATTCAATTCCATCTAATTCTAAAATCTGCTTTACATAATCTTTTAAATCTTTAATTAATATACCTTCCCTTAATTCACCTAAGTCTATCATTAAAATAATTTTATGAAGCTTATTCCTATATTTTGCAATATCTGATAGCTCTTTAATGGTATCTAGTTCTGAGTTTAAGCTCATGTCAGCTATATCAACAACCTCCTCAAACTCACTTTTCATAGGCATTCGAAGAAGCATCAGTTCTTTATCATATCCTGACATTCTTATTTTCTTTAGATTATTTAGTCTTGAATCAGCAATATATTTTACTCCTCCTTTTAACATAGCATTAGCAACCTCAGGAATACCACAGCATCCTTTAGTTACTCCCACAATTTCAACACCCTTCTTATTACAAAGATCTGTTATATATCTTGCATTTTTTTCAATCTTATTTAAATCCACCGTCAAGTAAGGATATTTCATTCTAATTTTCTCCAAAGATAAAATTGATTATTAAAATTTTAAATGAATAATCTATATTAAATAATTTACTATCTACTAAATGAATTCTGTTTGTAAATTATATATTATATTATTATCAAGATTTCTAATTTTGTTTTTAGTAAATAATTTTAACTTCCATAGAGTGTAGTTTTTTGTGAAGAAAGGGGTTGAAGTAAAAAGACTTCTAGAGCTTTTATATTCAATTAATATTATAATTAGTTCAATGTGTAAATCATATGATAAAAACTTGATATTAAAATAATATAAAGTAGGAGATTAATTGGACAAGGGAAAATTATTTGTTTGTGCAACACCAATAGGAAATCTTGAAGATATAACATTGAGAGCTATAAGAGTTTTAAGAGAGGTTGATTTAATCGCTGCTGAAGATACACGTAAAACTGTAAAAATCCTCAACAAATATAATATAAAAACCAGGATGATTAGTTATAATCAGATAAATGAGAAAGTGAAGACTCTTAATCTAATAAAAAGAATGATTGATGGTGTAAAGATCGCACTTGTATCAAGTGGTGGAATGCCAGGTCTTTCTGATCCTGGATATCTGTTAGTTAATGAATGCATTAATAAAAATATACCTATTGATATTGTTCCTGGACCTTCAGCAGGTATAAGTGCTCTTGTGATATCGGGACTTCCAACCAATCAATACATATTCTTTGGATTCTTACCAAAGAGGAAATCAAAGAGAAAGAAAATTTTAAAAAATGTTATATATCAGGACAAAACCTTAGTTTTTTTTGAATCACCTAAGAGAGTAGAAAAGCTTTTAAATGAGATTTTACAAATTTTAGGTGATAGAAAGTGTGTGATTGCACGAGAGCTAACAAAAATTTATCAGGAACTAATGAGAGGATCTGTTTCTGAACTTTTAGAAGGATTGAAAGGAAGAGAAATTAAAGGTGAATTAGTAATATTACTTGATGGATATAAACAAAATGCCTATAATACAAATTTAATAATTTAAGATGTAAAATTAATTGAAGGGGAGAAGGTGACAGATAAAAACTTCTATGTTACAACAGCAATATACTATGTAAACGAAAAACTTCACCTGGGTCATGTTTATGAATTTGTTCTCGCCGATGTTATTGCTCGATATAATAGATTACTGGGTAAAGAGACATTTTTTTTAACAGGAACTGATGAGCATGGTCAGAAAGTTCAAAGAGCTGCTATCTCTCAAGGTAAAGACCCTCAGGAATTTGTAGATTATATGTCTGGTGAGGTAAAAAAGCTTTTAGAATATTTTCATATTTCAAATGATGATTTTTTGAGAACAACACAAAAAAGACACAAGAAAGTTGTTCAGAAATTATTCCAGAAATTATGGGAAAATGGGGATATTTATAAGGGAAAATATAAAGGTCGGTATTGCATATTTGAAGAGAATTTTCTAACTGAATCTCAGCTTGTGAATGGTAAGTGTCCTGAATGTGGAAGGGATGTAGAGTGGGTTGAGGAAGAGAACTACTTTTTTAGACTTTCAAAATATCAAAATAAAATTTTAAAACATTTAGAAAAAAATCCTGATTTTGTTACCCCCAAAACCCGAAGAAATGAGGTAGTAAGTCTTTTAAAGCAGGGATTAAACGATGTATCTATTTCACGTACTGCTTTTAAATGGGGAGTTCCCCTTCCATTCGATGAAGAACATGTTTCTTATGTATGGGTAGATGCTTTAATAAATTATGTCTCAGCCTTAGGTGCATTAACCGGTGGAGAGAAATTTAAAAAATTTTGGCCGGCAAATTATCATCTTATTGGTAAGGATATTATAAGATTTCATGCAGTGATATGGCCAGCGCTTTTGATGTCAGCTGGAATTGAGCTTCCCAAAACTATAGCAGCGCATGGATTTTTACTTAGAGGTGAGGAGAAATTATCAAAATCGAAGGGAATAGTCTTAGATCCATATAAGATTGGTGGTAAGTATGGGGTGGACCCAGTTAGATATTTCTTATTAAGAGAGATAGTATTTGGTAATGATGGTACTTATACAGATGAAATAGTGGTTAATAGATTTAACTCAGATCTGTCTAACGACCTGGGTAATCTTGTTAGTAGAGTACTAACTATGGTAGAAAAATACTTTAATGGGGAGATTCCTGCTAAAGATGAATCACATGAGCTTGACTCACAGTTACAAGGAAGTTGGGAAGATAGTTTAGAGAATTATTTAAAAAATATGAATATCTTGAATTTTAGGGAATCTTTAATCGCAATTTGGTCTTTTGTAGCTAAAACAAATTGGTATGTTGATAAAACAGAACCCTGGTCTTTAAATAAGAATGAAGAAATAAGTAAATTAAAAACAGTAATATATAATCTTTGTGAAAGTTTAAGACTTTTAGCAATAGTTATTTATCCAATCATGCCAGTAGCTATGGAGAAATTATGGATTCAACTTGGAATTAAAGATAAAATATCTTCTTCTAAAATTCCTCAAGCCTTGAAATGGGGTCTACTAAAACCTGGAACAAAAATAAGCGAGATATATCCACTTTTTCCAAGAATAGAAAAACAAAAATTATGATTGTTAATTTATCTACTACAAAGAAGATATTAAAAGAGTTCAATATAAAGCTAAAAAAAAGACTTGGTCAGCATTTCTTAATTGATGCTAATGTACTGAGCAAAATCATAAATATTGCAAAAATTTTAAGTGATGATAAAATACTTGAAATTGGCGGTGGAATTGGAACATTAACTGAGTCACTTTCAAAAAAAGCTAAAACTGTAATATGCGTTGAATATGATAAGAAATTAGTATCTGTTCTAAAAGAACTTTTCAAAGATACAAATAATGTGATAATAATTCAAGCTGATGCTTTAAATTATAATTTCAATCCACTAATTTCAAAATTTTCACTAAACAAGATGGTTTCCAATCTCCCCTATAATATTGCTGCAACTCTAATTTTTAACATGTTAAATAAATACCCTAAAATTGAAAATTATATTGTTATGGTACAAGAAGAAATTGCAAAAAGATTAACAGCCAAGCCAGGGGATAAGAATTACTCTGCCATTTCAGCTAAAATATTTTTTATTTCTCAAATAAAATCCTGCTTTAAAGTTTCAAGAAACTCCTTTTTACCATCTCCAGAGGTCGATTCAAGAGTGATTGAAATTAAGAGAAAAAAATTTAGTTATGAAAATATATATAAGGAAAAATTGTTTAAATTAATTGATATATCCTTTAGACATCGAAGAAAAAAATTAGTAAACTCCATTTTAAGTGAGAAAGATTGGAAATTGAGCAAAATTCAAACTGAAAATATTATTGAGGAAATAACTGGAAATAGAAATGTCAGAGCTGAGGAATTAGAACAAGAAGACTATATAAAATTATATAAAGCATTTTTTAAAAATTATAAATGATTTTTTTAAAAAAAAATTGAATATAATAATTAAAAATATAATTAAATTTAAAATTATGGAAATTTATTATAATTATTTATATATATTATAAAAATTTTGACGAAACTACTAAATTTTTATATAATTTATACAAGAATAAATAATAAGGAGTTGAATATTTTTGCCTATTACTGTAAAAGAGAGATTTAAGACAATGGAAAGAATCAGATCTGAACTAAAATCCTTAATTGGAAAAAGAATGAGAATAAAAGCAAATAAAGGGAGAAAAGTAATAGTAGAAAGAGAAGGAGAAATAGAAAAATTATATCCAAATATATTCGTAGTAAAAGTTTATGAGAATGGAGATAGGATAAGAAGAGTATCATATAATTTTGCTGATGTTTTAACTAAAACAGTTAGATTTTGTACAATTGAAGAGGATGATGATTACTTTCCATGGCTTTCTGAGTAATTTTAAATTTTATAATCTCCGTTTAGAATATCTTAAAGAGATAAAATAAAAATTATTATTTATAATATTTCAAATTTTTAATAAATTTTACCCCCATTTTTATTCCTGAACTCCTTTTTAAACCAATGTTTTTTTCTAAAAATTAAGTTATCAAATCTTCATATAGTTTTAGCCTAATTTCTTATTTTTTTATATTTTATTTTT
>JABUBK010000022.1_pt1 | contig 25032 bp, 24 predicted proteins | sample 7332671 | NCBI WGS metagenome assembly JABUBK01 (sample SAMN07256342, study PRJNA390944) | subsurface metagenome | isolation source: Methane hydrate marine sediment | place: Pacific Ocean: Eastern North Pacific, ODP site 1244 | collected 2002
CTGTTGTCTTTGAATGCTTGTGGCCTAACAGTTCTTGGATATATCTTAAGTCTATTCCATTTTCCAAAAGATGAGTGGCGAAGTTATGCCTTGAAGCATTCAAGGATACTTCTGAAAGAATTGTATATCGGTCTTTCCTCCCTTTTGAAGCTTTTATGTAAACTAATTTTCTCTGGCTTTTTCGCCTCACTCATCCAAGAAATATCCAGCTGGTTTTTTGAAGACTTTGGCAATTTTGACGAGAGTTTTTATAGATGGTAAAGATGCACCGGTCTCGTAACGAGAGATGCTTTTTTGCTTGGCGTTGATTTTTTGGGCAAGTTGAGTTTGGGTTAGGTCAAGTTCTATGCGGTAGCTCATTCTTCCTCCACTGGAGGCGCTCGACTTCGAGTCCCAATGGATATCAAAAACTGGCGGACGCGGTCGCAACCAATTCGAACTTTTGGTGAAATAACCGCGCACATCAAAATACTCCCTGTCCACCAACCTTATTTATATCAAAAACTATCCCAAAAAGCAACCCAACTACGTTTATTGGGAATGACCTACCAACAAATAGCCAAAAGCTTAGATATCAATAAGAGAACTACCATGAGAGCTTGCAAATATGGAAGGAGGTAATCCTATGTTCTGGCCATTGAGCATTTACAGTCTTTTGTATCCCAAAGAAAAATACATATGGGCTCAAGTTCGAATCCTACACGAAACTGAAAGAGCCATATTGATTGACAATGGCATGAAAATTTGGATCCCAAAATCACGGATACACAGAATAAGACTTAGAAACAATATCTTTGAGATTTATGTCAAAGAAAGTACTGTTGGATAATATCTGGGATTTTACGCAGGATGTGCTACTCCAATAGTTACGGTCTTAATTTCTAATCGTTTTTACGCACAACGTCTCCAGCATATACGACATTTTGCCGAAGTGTGGCGAAGCCCCAGGAGTGGAGCGATGAGTCGTATAGGCTGTGTTATATGTTGAAAGCGCGCTCTCTTTTCTCTTCAAGCGAAACACGGATGTTGAAGTTGATTTGGCTAACGACTGGGTAACCTGCAGCGCCCTCCAAACTTGCCCGTCAGGCCGCCGCGCTTCTCGTTGTCAGGTTGACCCCATTGTTGTACAGCTATTTCCCTTTTTCTTTTTTAAAATATTCCAATCATAGCCTCTAGAAATTGACAGCAATTTATATATTTGAAATGAATATTCAGAAAAAAGATTAAGGCAGAATCTTGCATTCTTACTTGTGATATCTAGTCGGTATCCTTGTTCGAGGCTGATACCAGGAAAGTATTCTTTTAATATATTGCGTTTGGCTTCAGACCAGTTTTTAATTCTACTGGTCTTTATTATGAAGTTTGAATGAGTTGCACTGTGTCGTACCTCTTCGACCACCCCAAACCAATCCTTTAGATCGATAACACGATTATTTTCGGTTTCACCTTTGGATATATCTGAGCATATTTTTCTAAGAAGTTTTAATCTTTCTGTGTTTGTTTTGTTACAATAGCCCAGATATTCCCTCCAGAAGGTAATATCTGTCATGGACAGATTGTTACTTTTTTCAGCTGATTTAAATTTCTCTACTTTTTTTGTTTCTGCCAATTGTTGATTTTCCAGAAGGAATGTTGCTGAAATATCTTTTAAATATCTTTCAAATGCTTCGTAAGCCTGAGAAACAGTCCATGCTGACACACGGGCTAACAACACTTTGATAAGCTCGAAATATTCCTCACCTTTTGATGTAAATTTGCCTGAAGAATAATATCTTGCCCAACCATCTTTCGGCCATTCAGTTAAATCCCTTATAACAAGAGAATATCCTGAAAAGATTCTTGATATATCGAAAGACGTTTTTGAAATGGAATCTTTGTAAAGTTTTTTAAAATTGTTGAGCTGATTTTCAAGGTTTGATAGCAAACCATTAAGCGTATTCATATGACAGAAAAGGTCATTTATTGACTTGTTAAGTGGGTTCAAAATTCGGCTCATTTCTTAATGTATTTCATACTGTACAACGCTTGAGTTCACCTGCATTTTGGAGCACGGTGGAATTGCAATCCGACTTAATGCAGTTGTTATATGCTTATCTATCTTCTTTAAAAATCATATTTTCTTTGTTACATGGCACCATCTGTCTGCATTTTGGGCAATTAACTATGTTCTTAGCCAGCGTTGCACTTTCAAAAGATATTCTATCGCCAAAAGCAATTGGTGATTTAAATATTTCTTTGCAATTTGGGCAAACGACTAATGTCTCGGCCATAATATTTAACTCCTTCAATTAAATAGTTTTGATAGACTTCAATCCAGCATTTAAAATATCAACTACTGCCTTACCAACATTTACCATGTTCCCACTAATTGATATTTTGTAATCAGTACCAAGATCTTCTATTGTTCCACCTAACGACTTAATAAGCTCAATAAACGAATTGGCCTGATTTACATTTTCTTGTGATACTTCGGTAATACCAACGATTTTCAGTTTTTCTTTAAATTCTTCAAAGTTTTCGTGAATTTCAACTTTAGGCTTCTGAGCACTTGCCTTTAATTGTTTCCCTTGCAGATAGCTCTTAAATAGACTTGCCCATTGTTTTTTTAAATGCTGAAGAATATCAGCAATTGAGGTAAATGATATTAATGCATTATCCGTTGATGCTTTTCGTATATCCTCGATGAGACGGAAAATACCTTTATCTTCTACAACTCTATAGTTGTACCTATCAGAATCTGTATTTTTCTTATGGAACTCGTAATCATGCAGAACGTCTAAATCAACAAATGAATATATAGGAATCGATTGATTTTGTGCTTCTATATATTCTCTATGGGTTATGGAAAGAGAATCACCTGAAAAACAAGAACCATATCTCTTGCCAACTATAACTATAAAAATGTCGCAGCTTGATATTTCTCTCAGGCAAGAATTTTGTACTGTATCACCTGGCCGGTAAAAAATATCTGAGAACTCAGATAAAACCGACTCATACCCCAAATCTTCGATAAATTCACGAATTATTTCCCTGACATGCTTTAAATCGTAGTATGTAGAGCTTACAAATATTCTTGGACAAGACATTTAGGAGCCTCAATTTTATTATTGCTTATAACGTTGCAAATGCAGCCGACGCTTTAGCGGTCGGCTGCATTTGCCTGGTTATGCAACTTTATTTTTTAAACATACTGATTTTCTGCCATATATTTATCTATTTCTTCATCAATGTAGCTCATTGCACTACTTTCCACAATTTCGATTTTAAAACCGATCTTTATAAAACCATTATCACTATTTGAAAAATTGAACGGCAGCTCTATTATCTCATATCCAATGGCACTTCCGTTTAATGATTTCGGATTCGAAATAGAACGATTATTGATTTTTTTACCGCGTCTATCTTCCTGGACTAAATTAAACAATGATATTGGTGGACGAAAGATTTCATTCATGGCTGGCATTATATACTCCAACATTATATTATCGATATCTTTGTAATCTTTCTTTTTTCTTTTAGGGGGCATATAAAAGGCGGTTATTAGGATTGGAGCTTGAAATTTGTTAAAAATTGGGTGATTTGCTAAATATTTCCGCATTTGCTTTTTTAATACTTCTCTATACTTAGCCTTATAATCTTCTTCCTCATCTTCGCTCAAAGGGATGCCAGGCAAATGAATTCTGATTGGCACATCCAAAAGCATTGAGGCCCAATTTCTATAGATCTCTTTAAAGTTTTTAGCATATTTACCTCGTTTAGGGTAAAGTAGCCCAATTATCTCTGGAGTAATACTAATTCCATCACAGATGTCCTTTTGGAGATCTAAAGTTTTCATCTTTATCATACTATCATATGCTTCTTTAGACAATACTTTTAGATATTCCTCCTTCTTATCAATGAGCTCCCTGTACTCAGACCAATTATCGCTGGTATTTTTTCCGGCGTGATAGTTTAATCCAAGCTCTGTATCAACAAAATGGATGTCACTTATAAAGCTGTTGAATGGTCTTATCTTTATATATGTTTGCGATTTACCCTTTAAGAAAACGTATTTTGCCCGTAGATATTTGATAAATTTATCATCTTTAAAAGGCAAATAAATTTCATCTTTCTTATTTTTTAAGATTTCCTTCTTGTGCATTATGTCGATTATATTCTTGACAAACTTTTCAATCTGAGGAGGATTTTTTTGGTTAGTATATGAAGTTATCTCAATTGCTACTTTGCTTTCCATGCATTCCAAATTTCTTGTTCGCAATTTCTCAATAATTATGTTCTGTAATTCTGATTTATTCCTTGTTGCTTTTTTCGATTTTGGTTCTATGTCTAAAATCAATGTTAGATATTTCTTTCTTTTTCTTTTAAGATTCAAAAGCTTCATATTGAAAGTCATTTTGGATCCAATGCAGAATAGTTATGATTGCATAACGGATGAAATAACCTGCGTGAAAATTTTCACCACAAGTATTTCCTTTTTCCAAATTTACTTTCATAAAACCACTAACCATTGAAATCACGCACCCACTATTTCACGTCAGGTTGATTGGGGGCTAGGTGTAAAATAGATTTATTCATCCCATTTTGTTGAAACAAATTGTATTTTATCAATTTTGGGATTTGTCAATTTCTTTGTAGGAGTAATATTGACACTCCAACTAATTTCAAAATTTGTATAACCGTTGCCAACTTCTACTCTATTCTGTTCCCCTGCTAAGGCACTACCCATTCCAAATTGAACTTCTTTTCCCATAAATAGAGAACCCGATAATGGCACCCCAACTGATAGACCAGTTGATGGCAATTCAAATTCATACTTGTATAATTTTGCATCAACTTTTATTGGCGTCAACCAATGTATTCTTTGTCTCTCTTTTTTAATAAAAACGGGATCACTTATCCACCAAGTGTCGTTTTCTCGAAATAATTCTTCGGTTGGAACGGATTTCAGTTCTTCACCATATATTTCTCTAATCTTATCACTTATATTTTCTGTATAATATAAGCATGTGTCATCTTTCTTATTGAAGAAATAATTGCTAATTCTATCCCTTATTTCAGCAATAAATTCTTCTGTAACTTGTGAAACAAGAGTATTAACCAAGCTTTCTAATTCACTCAAATTTGTAAGAATCCGTACATTTTTATTTTCACGTGTACATTCTTTTAAAAAATCAGCTAATTTCTCGTCTTCTGTAACAAAAATGAGACGACAAACTGCTGGTGTAGATGGAGATTGGTTGACAAGTTGAAAGAATGATTCTGCGATAAGTGAATCTCGAAAACCTTTCTCTTTTTCTTTTGCTTCAAACGGTGGTAATCGATAAATAGCACGATTAATAAGCTTTTCCCAATCAATGCTATTTGTATCTAATTTTATTTCTGATATTCCCATACTGGACATCTGATTGTTAATTGTAATATTCACTCGTTGGGTAAGAATTTCATCGGTAATGTTAAGATTATGACCTAATAAACGCTCTAATCTGATAACTTGTGGAAGAAACTCATTTGCTTTTTTCTGCATCTGATAGCGTCTTTCTCCAACGACTATACTTGACAAATACCATTGTATCGAAAAGTCTGAATGGTTTGAGTTTTCATTAATAAATCTCTTCACATCATCTCTTAATAGTTCACTAGCAATCTTTGTATGTAGGACATTTGTATCAAAGATTATTTTTAATTGGGGTTTAGATTTTTTTCTTGGTGACATAGTTTATTTCACTTTCAATATTTTTTACACCTAACGTTCGAAATCACCTGCCTTGGCGAGCCCCGTGAAGCAACGAGGCAAGGTCAGGTGGATTGAGTTGTTAGACATCTTTAGTCCCATTTACACTTAAAAAATCTAACGTCCTCGATGTATTTAAATAGAAAATCTATATTGCCATACCTAACATGTATAGCTTGCTTAGGGGTGGGAGATTCATATACAAAAAGATAATCGGAATCTTTTTGGTATAGTTCAATCCAGTTGCCTTTATCGTTTTTTCCTCTCTTAATTAGCCTATAGTCTTTTGCATCCTTATATTGTTGATAGAAAGAGGGAAGCGGAAACTTATCTTTTATCCTTTGGGGGAAAGCATTGTATAAGGTTCGAATGTTCAAGTATTGTCTGTCATCTGCTGAATAGATTAGTTCTGGACTTGTATGTTTAGCTTCGCACCAAATAGTGACATACATTCCCTCTTGTACCAGTGCTTCTATGAGAGGTTTAAAATCTTGATCCCCTGCAATAAATGTAGCTTGATGCATATTTCCTCGAATAGTGTGTATTAGCATATCAACCGCAATTTTTACGTCTATTTGCTTTTGCCTTGTCTTGCCTGGTTCTCCGGTCACTATGCCTTCAAATACATGATATCCCCTTTGATTTCTTATAGTATTAAAAAATGCTTTTTGTTTTTTTAATTTTTCTTGATATTGTTCTTCGCGTTCATTTCTTTTCTTTGGGGCCGGACAATCATAATAAAAAGTTTTGGTAAATCCTGTAGAAATACTTTCAAATGAAATATCAATAAATTCGCCATCAAAATATCTTTTAGAAATGTCCTCTATAACCTTTCGTAAATAGCTACCATCGATAAAAAGATATTTTACTTCTTTTGGCCCAGTGTATCCTCCGCCTGCGGTTATGATCATTTTTCAATCCTTATTTCTTACTAATATTATGTCTAACATATTATTATACAGAATTCTATTATACACGCAGAGTATCAATATGTCAACTGAATTTTATGCTTATTTTGCTAATATTTTGCAAAAAAAAGCTTTACAAACTAATATCTCTCTGTATAATACAGCTAATCTCGTAATATACTGAAATCTATATAATCAAGGGAATACATATCAACTATGGAGTCAAATACAAATTTTAAAGAGTTTAAGAAATTGATAGAGAGCGATAAAAGCATTAGAAGCACCCATAAGCCGTTTTTACTTAAATGGGTAGAAATGTACTTGGAAATCATTGAACAAAAAAGAATCCCAGATAAACATGAAGATGAAAAGCTTAAAATTTTCGTATCCGAGTTATCAAGGAAAGAAAAATACCAGAAATGGCAAATAAACCAGGCAATAGATGCTGTAAATCTTTTCTTTACATTTTCAAAAAATGTTAACAGCAATAAGGACAATCTATCCTTAGATGATTTAGTAATAAAAACTAAAGAAATAATTAGCTTAAAACATTATTCAATAAAAACACAAAAGAGTTATATTAATTGGCTCAAGCAATTTTATAACTTTGTAAATAAAGATACTGCTGACTATGAATCTATGGATGTGAAAAATTTCCTGACAAATCTTGTAAAAGAAAGAAATGTCTCTGCTTCAACTCAAAATCAAGCATTCAATGCGATTCTCTTTTTATTCCGCAATGTTTTAAATAAAAATCTTGAGAATATGGAAAGTACTCTTCGCGCAAAAATAAATCGTAAAATACCCACTGTTCTTACCAGAGAAGAAGTCGCTGAGGTTTTTGAATATTTATCTGGTACATATCTTATTATTGCAAAATTATTATATGGCTGCGGACTAAGATTGATGGAATGTATGAGCTTGAGAATAAAAGATATTGATTTTGAATCAAACACTGTTACAATTCATTCAGGGAAAGGCGATAAAGATAGAATAGTGATGTTGCCGAAAAATATTAAGCCGGATTTAAAAGAACATATCAGTTTTTGTAAAAATCAATATTTGAATGATTTAGAATTAGGTCATGGACTTGTAAAGCTACCTGATGCTTTATCCAAGAAATATCCTAATGCAAGCAAAGAATGGGGATGGAATTGGGTTTTTCCAGCTAAAGATCATTACATAGATAAAATAAATGGTAATATTTATAAACATCATATTCATGAAAGTAATTTTCAAAAAGCTATTAAAAACGCATCAAGAAAAACAGATATTCTGAAAAAAATAAGTGCTCATACTCTCAGACACAGCTTTGCTACTCATTTACTTGAATCAGGTGTGAATATAAGAGTTGTACAGGAGTTGTTAGGACATAAACAGATAGAAACTACAATGATTTATACACATGTAATTCTTAAATATAAAAATAAAATTAAAAGTCCTTTAGATTACTTATAGATAAATTGCGAGTCACGGATGGCCGAGTATTTTTCTTTGGCGCGCTTTTTGCATATAACGAAACAGGCTTCCGGAAGCTGGCGACCGAAGTGAGCCAGTTTGGGCAAAACGAGCTTGACGAGCGAATCCGGAAAGCCGTAGTCAGGCACTGTGGCCAATTTTAAATGTTGTTTATATCTAATAAATCATTTAGTATTTTTTTACACTTTTCTTTTAATCTTAATAGTTTATCCTTTCCCTTCAAACCTAATTCTCTATAAATGACATCACAATCAGATGAATGAGCCGCCTTATTTCGGGCACGATTAATCCTTTTTGCTATTTTTGTCCAATCATCATCAATTTTTTCTACTGCCTCTAGCCATTCATCAGTTACTGACCTATAATTAATTTTCTTGTTGGTGATTATACCATAATCTAGGTTTGGCATACAAACAGTGCCTGGTTTTTTAACACATTCAGGATGCAACTTTTTATAATAATCTTGTTCATATTTCATTAATTTCGAATAGAATTCTGGACTATCCTCTTTTATAAACTTCAAAAACTCAAATGACCATCTTATACGGCAATCAACACTTTTTGCCTTTAATAATTTTTGAGTTTTTTTTATCTTTTCGATCAATTCTATACAGTTATCGAATCCTCGTGGTAGCAAATAATCTCGGAGATCTAAATCATCAACGATGAAACGTGATAAACCTAAACCAGTTATTAGAATTTCTCTAATGCTAAAATCAATAATTAACCACGTTTGAATTACAATAATTCTTGGATTATCGTTATTATCAATTGTGGTTTTACTTTCTTTTACTAAATCTTCGAATATTAAAAAACCTTCTTGTGTTGTGTATAACGGATTCTTTTCACACATTCTATTCCTCTATTTAATAGGGACAGCGCCCATTTATTGATTCTTACGAAATCTCCCGCGAGACAAATCCTTTAGCTGCCGCCCAAGCAGCCCCTCCATTCTACTTATAAAACCATCTTTATCTTCAAAAATATATTGCTGATAATTTCCCCTCTGAGTAATATGATGAGGAAAACCTATTACTACAACTCTTGATATGCGTGGCATGCCAAAAGCTTACATAGAGCGACTCAATCTGTCAATCATGATAGGCGCTGTCCCTATTTTTTCTACTGAGGAGTTCTCGAGCTGATACGTTGCATTCGTGTTTCATAGGAACCCTAAACTAGAATATGTTTATTTCTCCTCAAATCCCTCTAATTGTTTCTTCAGTTCAGTGCCTACATCGATTCGCTGGTCCATTATCTTCGATAAGAGCTCAAGAAAGACTGTGTACCTTACGGAAAAGAAACCCACAAAGAGATGTTCTGCTAGGATATTCGCAACCTCATCTTTTTCAACACCAAAGGCTCGCTCAAAAATGTATTGGTACATGAGCGACCATGATTCGCCGTACTTCTCTTTCCCAATCATTTGGTCTATTTGTAGGAAAACCGTCTCCTCACATTCCTCGTAGCCAAAAACCTTAAAAACTACATTTCTCATATGTTCTTCTGGTATGTTGCCAAACGACAGCAGCTTTTTGGTATCTTTGTTCACCATGAAAAAAGCTACAAAATACCTTGCCAACAGTCTGAATAGAATGAAGATTCTCTCCCTATCTAGACGGTTAGAGAGTTCTCTGAAATAATTGATGCTCGTCGGAAGTTTTAAAAAAAGAAGTTTCTCTATTAGAACAGTTATGCTCGCCAGCATTGCTGATATCATATCCCTCTCAAGGGGCTCCATATACGCAGAATAAACTCTACTAACGAGTTCATCTCTAACCTCAAGAACTGCGCGTTTTTTCAGCCTCTTAAAAGCCATTCACGTTTCTCCCTTCCTCGATCTTCTCGTTGGCACTAATCAGCAGTAGTTATTGAAGTCACTGCCTTATTCTCTCATATATCTCTTTCAATTAATAAGGACGGCGACCATTTATTGATTCTCACTCATAGAACATTAAATCCATATCTTCAATAAGTCTCTTCGAGTATAATCTCTAGGCCACCCTAGATATCGTCTGAAATCATTCTTATCTTCAAAAAGACGTTCCCAATAATTTCTCCTCTGAGTAGCATGACGAGGGGAAACCTGTTGCCCAGCTCTCGATAGTCGTGGTATGTCACAAGTTTATATGCAGCGATCAATCTGTCAATGAAAATGGGCGCTGTCCCTATTTTTTGTCTATTCGGTCTTACCGGCATATTTTGATAACCAGGTCATTCTATTCCCCTTGTTTTAATTCGTCCCGCAATAATTGCCAATTGTCTCGATAGCCTGATAGATGTTTTAATAAAATTGCAGTATTCATAGATTTAGGATTCTTAGGTCTCCTTCCTCCATGCTTTTTGAGGTATTCATCGTAGTTTTCAAAAATAATTTTTTGTAGGTCTTGTAACCGAACAATATAGAATTCATCCGTACCCTGGCCCATAATTTTGACAAAAATGTAGATGAGTTTTGATTTTTTGAAATTTCTCTTTTCAACTATAGTCTGAATTTCAGTTTTTTCGTTGTAATGGATATTCAGGAATTTTCGTCCATTAAGCATCCAGTCTCCCTTCGCATTTCCTTTCACCTGGATAGGAATAGTCTGCAAGTCTTTATCGGTTGCCAAAATATCAAACTCTGGCACATTCCCTGTAAAAGTAGTAGCTAATAATCCTCTACGGCATAACTCAGCACAAACCAAGTATTCTCCCATCATTCTTGTAAGTTGTACATCTCTACCTGTAGCCATTTTGATACCTCCAAAACTGTCTCTTTCTGCTTTCTTCAGTCTTACCAGCGTATTTTGATAACCAGGTCGTCAATTTTATTCTCCTTGGGAAATCTGAAGATTCGCCTCTTTCACAAAAAGTTCTATTACTCCTTCCAAATGTTTTTCCATGTCCTTGTAGGGCCAGTTCTTTTCTGGATCAGCTTTGTATTTCCTTGAACTAGTGAGATGAGCCACTTCCTTCCCTGCGCGACAGTTTAAATTCTCAATACAAGGGGGCATATTTCCTCTTGCTTTTTCCCATTTATTTTTGTCGGTAAAGTCATATGCTCTCATATCATCAGCCGGCCAATTCTTCCCCTTAGTATAAAAGAACTCTATCAGAGCTCTCCAGTGTATCACAAAGGTCTCTAAGGACATATTGATCTCAGTGTTACATTTTATTTGTTTGGTCTTATTTCCTTCCCGTTTAAATCTATCTCTTTCTGGAATTAATTTGTCTAGTTTAGAACTAGCAAAACGCAGCATGGCAACTTCGTACCTAAAATGTTCAGCCAGAAATTTATCCACTGGCTTTTTCATCTGTATAAGGAAGCGCTGCATATACACTGTTGATGTTGTTGCACCCGCCATTCCACCTTGAGAGAATGATGTATTTTTCTTTTTTTGTTGATTAGTCATAAATAACTCCTTTCGCTTTCCAAAATACGCTCATAGAGGGGTCAAATAGCCCTTTCTTTTTATCAAGTAAATAGAGAATTCTACTACCCGCTCGGGAGATTAGGAGATCCGATAGAGGATTAAGAGGATTCTGGCAAAATTGAGTTCAGTCAGTAGGCTATTTTCCCCAGGTCTCGAATCCTGGTTCTTGTTTTTTTTTGGCTTCGAGGGCTCCTCGCATCATTATTCTTATTCCTTCAATCCTTCCCCTGCATTTTTTGTCTTCCTTCACGACCTTCATAACCCAATATCCCTTGTCTCTATACTCAAAAGAGAGGCAAAGAGGAGTCTCTGGGTGATTGATGACTTTATCATCGCATGTCTGGGAGAGAGGTATGATCTGGGTCCTAAACGTGCAATTCCATCCTGGTCGTTTCCCCGGTAATCCTACAGGGTTCCAAAAAGCGACTAATTGTTTGTATTCGCTCTCACTTGAAACGACATTAGCTATTTCTTTAGCAAGTTCCTCATCAGTCATTGTCGGTATTTTCTTTTCTTTTACTATCTTTTCTACGCCTTTATCCTCTTTATAAAACTCAAGTTTCTCTGTAGCCGCCATTATCTTTTCTCCTTATATTTAGGCTCCATAGCCTTTTTTCACCACCTAACTATCCTTGGCCGGGTCTGGGGAAATCCGGCAATCCGGGGGTGGCTGGCCTGACCTACAAGTGCACCTTCAACTCAACGTCCCGAACCTGATCCCTTGTGATTCCGCTATATCTTCTTGTAGCTTCTGGACTTCGATGACCAAGTTTTTCTTGGAGTAACTCAGTAGAAATACCCATTCGCCAACCCTGATAACCAAAAGTCTTTCTGAGAGTATGACAACCGTATTCACCCGTCAGTCCTACCATACTCGTCCAGTCTTTTACTAGTTGCCAGGCTCGTTGCCTGGTTAATGGTTGATTCGTCTTCCCTGAAGCGAATAAATATTTTTCAGGATCCTGCGAGAAGTTCTTTTCAAAATAAAGTTCCAGCGCTTCCTTAGACGCCTCGTTGACTGCTAATTTTGCTTCTCTATTAGTCTTTTGTTCCCGGATCCGGATGGTATCCCACAATCCACCCTTCTTATCCTTGACGTCTTTGACCTTCAGCCCTAAAAGGTCACTAATACGAATTGCCAGGTTGATCCCTAAAGTAAAGGACGTCAAGTTCTCTGGAAGAATTTATATAAACTATATTAACTCTAAAGCTGATCAAATAACTAATAGAGCGTTATCTACTAATAACCACTTTACACAAGTGCAAATGAGTAAAATCTTACTTTTCTATGCTTGGAGCTTTCAAAGCTCGGAGATCTCCCATTGCTCAAAAATCAAATCACATCTCTAAAATCAGCCCAAAATGACCTTTAATTTTGCTTTACTGTCAAAGAGCTATTTCTGCCCTCTTTTTTTCATACCTTCCAGAGTTTCAATCACAATGGATCTTACTTCATGGTATCGGAATACATCTTCCTCAGGGATGGCTTCCCATTTTTCTATATCCTGAATTAATATCTCCCAAAATTGGTCAGTCACAGCCGACCCTGGAGCTTGCGCTGCAATCCCGGCAATTCTAACTACCAGGTCTCCATGTTCATCCCTTATTATTTCAAATAATACTTTCTCTTTCATCACCTTCTCCTCTCAAAGAATCTGACACACTGTGACAGTTATACTTTTCAAAGAACAGAGTATTTTCATTCAATCAAAAAGCGATTTCATTTGCTTAAGTGTGATTATCTGTTTTGCAGCTTCTTTTAAGGCTTTTTCCAATCTCCTTGTCGCATTATGAAGTTTTTTACCCTCAGATGTTTTAGGAAATTCTTCCATGGTTAATAGGGACAGCACCCATTCTTATTCTTCTCTCAATGTAGAAATTGGGTTTACACCCCATTCCCCTTTCGGGCTTGGCGTGTACGCAGCAACCTCACGAATAACTCTAGCTGTAATCTTCTTTGTCTCGATTTTAGAGCCAACCGCATAATAGACAGTAGCTGTTATGTCTACGGTGACATCGCTGACAGTGCTTTTCTTAATTATCTCTGCTCCTAATAAGTCCTTTAACTCATACCATACATCCAAAAATTCAGCCGGATTTTTCTCCTTACTATTCCAAGTCTTTTGTGTAAACTGCGCCATTCTGCTCCAATCTTTTTCCCGCCAAGAGATCAAAAACTCTACAAATGCTCTTTCTGGAGAATCCGCTGAATAGGAGCTAGCACTTACCATTGGATATGAAGTAATCCGTAACTGAAGGTCCATCTGCCGTGACGTCTCCATAATTTTGATACCGTATGATTCTCGAACTTTATCTCCTTCCAAATGCTCTCCGTCCTTCCCTACCAACTTGAGGACAACATCAGACTGGGCACGAGGAGTAAACATGACCTCGACAACATATGGTCCCCTAGCAAACTCAGGACGGTTGGGCGGTGTAAGTGTAGCCGTAAATTTACTACTCTCGACTTTCACCTTTACACTTACTCCAATGTAAGTAGCTGTGCCTGCACGTCCTGCAACATCAAAATCCACACTGAGTTGCGAACCATCGGGTAAATCTGTTATGCCGCTCACTCTGATTTTATCATCCTCATAAACTACGTCTGTGATTTCAAGTTTCGAAAATTCCTTTGGTTTTTCCTGCTCTACAACTGGCGAGGGTGTTGCGTCGGGTTTTTGTTTCACCTGTTTTGTAGCCGGAGGAGCGGTAGCACCAAGTAATATAAGAAAGATAACCATGGCCAGACCATAAGTTAAAATCACTCGGCCACGTGTTCTTGTGCTCCCCCATCTAATAACTAATTTGGGGCGGACCAACCCTACAATAAGCCCCACAAAGGACAGCAAGAAAAGCACTACAAAGAGATTCTCCATGGTTTTTACCTCCTTTGATAGATTGATAGAGACAGCGGACGATTTATGGACTCTTACGAGGCCCCCCGGGAGATAAAGTCTTTGGTTGCCGCCCAAGCAACCCCTCTATTCTGCTTACGAAAACATCTTTGTTTTCAGAAACACATTCCTGATAATTTCCCCTTTGAGTAAGATGATGAGGGAAACCTGTCGCTACAGATACTGGCATTAGTGGCATGTCATAAGTCTAGATGCAACGGATCAACCTGCCAATAAAAATGGTCGCTGTCCCTATTTTTCTGTATTCGTATTTCTCCAATGGCCCCACGTGGGATAATTTCTTGATCATGGCCTTCTCCAACAGCTAAGAGTAGGTAGCGTTGCGTATTCACTAGGTCGCCCAAGACGACTTCTCAAAGTGTCGACCAAAAGTCGAGCGTGAATCTAAGTTATGTCAGATGTACGACAATCCAAATGCTTCGATTCTTTTTATGCGTACATGATGCTAATTCTGTGACAACTAGCTATTATTGCTTTCTTCAACAAGCTCTTTTAACTCGGACGCGTTTGGACAACCTAATCGTGCCAAATGTTCGCAGACTAGCAAAAGATCACCAGATGAGGCAGTAGAGCCTACAAGACTTCGAACCAAACCTTCCACCTCCCTGCAGTGCAAAAAGGATTTGTCCGCCTCTGGAAGAAGATGTAGGAGTAAACGCGTCAACGGTATCGGATACTTAGTAGCAAACCCTTTTTCCACGAGTTCGTAGTAAAGGTACGTCTGTTTAAGAGTCGGAGCAGAAGCGGCACAAATTTTCTCCACAACTGCGGGAAAAACAGCCTCAAGTCGGATGCTCCATAGGACCATTTCCTCTTTCTCATCCTGACTCAGTAGCAGCGGGATCCCTGTGTTTCGTCGCTCCCAATAACTATCCATCCAACGACTCCACAAGTTTCTTACCGACTCCTCATTCAACGAAGCGAGTTGACGACCCAGGTTAGCGGCCCAGCTTCTGTGACTTTCTCGATCAGATGTTAATAGGAACTTTTGAAGCCAGCCATCCTTCATAGGATTACTTGAGCTATATAGTGCAATGCTTGCAAGATGCTCACAAAACCGGTCACGCATACTCGAGAGTTCATTTGATAACTTGCAAAAACTTTGCTGATACAGGGGCAACAGACTGGGCAAGAGCGCTTCGTGCCACCTTCCTCCTCCCAGGAGGTAGCCATGCCAGGCTTGTTGAGTCCGTTTTTGGTCGCTAGACCAATCAAGCAGAGGCAGAATGTTTTTCCGAGTCCAGTCAGCGTCAAGAGCAAACAAAAAACGCATCTGGCTGACGAGCATTACGCGCCCCAACTGAGCTGTATAGGATTTCCCAGAAAGTACCTTCCCAAAGTACTGTTTGTATTTCGGGGAAAGGCCGACCCAATTTTCTCCAGCTTCCGCTCGTCTCTTTGAAAGTGCTTGAAGCCAGAACTCCACAATCATTCCTCCCGGATGATTGATAGCTCTTGACAGCCAGTCCTCCTTGTCAACGGTTTCCTTATCTCTGAGAGCTTTGCAGCAGGCATCGAACAAGTGGCCAGCAAGATCCTCGGCTAATGGCGAACACGACAACGGAAGTTCACCCTGTTCCTTGCGCACTCCCTGTTCTAGAAGATCCGCAACAGGCCGTGCAAATCTGTAGAGTTGTGAGTGACGGGTAAGAAGAGTTAACACTTTCCTCCATTGATTTTTTGTCAAGGACTCTTTCTGCCAACCGTTGAAAATACTTCCCCAAATATCGGAACTCCACTTCTCTTTTTCTTGGAGCACCATAACTAGCTGCCAACTCCACTTGAAAGATTGACCCACGGCCTCAATAATCGCAGTCAAAAGATCCTTACGGTCGGGTCCCGTAAATTTGTCTCCTTGATATACCAGAAGCCAGTCGATCGTTTTCTGAGGACTCTTACCAAGGAGTTCTTCAACGGTTAGCGGACTTCGCGGGCCCTCCGATTCGACGGTCCAATAATGAAGATCGGGATGTTCGGGAGGCTTAAAATCGGGGTGGGCTTCTTGCACTGCTTTAAGATGTGCAGCAGCGAAAGAACAGTTAGGCGCTGCGTTACGCAACCAAACGAGCAAGTTGTATACCATCCTCTCCCGAAGGTTCTTCGCAGCCACTTCCATGGGTCCACGATCTACCCGTTCTAAAAGACGCACGCGGGCTGGTTCGGTGGCGTTTGGATAAGCTTTTCCTATAAGACGAAAAACCTCGTGTCTTATGCCAGAGGTGTATAGCCAGTCTCGCTCTAAAATCCAAGCAATCTTCTCATTTGGATGAATCTTTGGATTTTCGGTTATGCCGTGAATCGCAAGCCTTCTTAGAAGTGGAATGCCTGAGGCACTCCATCTTTCAATCACCGCATAAGCTTGATCAGACTGCTGTTTGAGCATCCATTCAATGATATTCCGGGCCGCATCGATGACTATGTCCAATTTGCCACCATACCGATCTTCTTCACATGGCTCTATTGTCGATCGAAGGAAACTCACAGGATCCCGGCGGTCGTTCGCCTGATTGATAGCACGTAGTAGAAAGTGTGCTTGGGTTAGATGTCTTGTCACGATAGGTTCTAGTTTCTCAGAAAAATCTGCAAGATTGGGTTGAAAGATTACGTTCCAAGACTTCTTCAAGTAATGTTCGTCTCCTTCAATAGCAATATCCATGTCCAGTTGTTCAGTAGCCGAGCTACCGCCTGGAGGGAAGCCAAAAAGAATCTTGAGTTTAAGGCGCGGTCTAGTCAAATATTCAAAAAGCAAAAGAGCTGTGATCTTATCCTCCGGGTATCGACACTTTTCGAGAAGGTGCTCTAACGAACGCGGTCCCCAATCAGACGATGTAGAACCGAGCAAAACCGTCACCCATTTCGCAAGCGTCTCTGCATCTGGACGAGGTTTAGGAAAAGTCAGCCTATACACAATCACGTTCTGAAGAAAAGAGTTAAGTTCCTGTCCTTGGCGCTGAACAACACCCAAAGCCTCGTCTGGATATTCGCACACAAAATGTTGCGCAAACCAATCCCCCATCTTTTGCGCGAGCTCGTCTACACGCTCATTCGTCTGAAAGAGTTTGCGAAACGCTTGTTTGCTCTCCGCCCAACGTAGCCATTCTGGAGTACGAGCATGTCGGGTAAAGAATCGAAGTTTAACTAAGTCTTTCAGGACACCTTCAATGTAATCAGCTGTTTCTTTCTCGAGTGGAGGATTCGATTTAACAATCTCCCGAATCTCCCGTTCATCATCGAGAGCTCCCATTTTAGCGCGCTTCACCCACGTAATCACAGCTTCACCCAACGCACTATGTCTGTTAGGTTCATCCTTCAACTGGTAGGTTACCGGTGTAATGCCAAGAAACCTCCAATGTTCATCTTGCCCGTATTCTGTGAATGCATAGCGAGAAGTTTCTGATATTATACCGCGTGCTAGATAACGCATGACTGGGTCATCGTGACTATATCCCACGAATAGGACCGTATATTTAGCGAACATCTCACATAAGAACCGAGTTGCCCAGCCATCCGTAAGATAAGCTCGTCCAAAGTCACTATCCGTAGCAACGAGACTTTCCTGTCCTTTGTCCACTGATCCATGCAAATAGATGATCCCGTTGAATTCTCGGCCAAGAGGCAATGCTGGTGCGCAGTAAATCTCGACGTCATTTTGAAAGAGTTTCTCGGCAACTGTTGATAGGTGTCTGTCGAAATTGGTTGTGACAACACGTACTACATCTGGGGTACGGAAAAGTGACAATAAAGACTTGTGTAGTGGCGTAGGCTTTGAATTGGGGTCACTTATTATGTTCAAGATCCTAAGATGGACCTGGGTACCCTGTTTTCTTTCCAACCTACCTAGAAACCGATCGGGCGGTTCGCCATCTTCAGGCGCCAACACTCCTCCTGCAACTTGAGCTGCTAATTGCTCGAAATCCGGCAGGTTTGAAGGCGGACCAATGGAGACCCCCGAACCCACAAAGACCACCAAGGTTCCACTTCTTTGAGCACCGATAAGAGATTCAGGAAGATCCACATCCTTTATAATCCACAATAGGGAACACCTACCTTCGCGGTGTACTTGCGCCGGTACGAAACCGGCTTCTACACCCTATTCTTGTCTTACGTCACCAAGGACACTTCGCATAACTTCAAATAATTGTTTACGCTCCCAACTTAGCGTGTTTTTCCACTTACGTCACTTGCGCGCGCTACTTAGAGAGACATCAAATGGAATGCTTCGCTATTTTATGCTCGGAAAAACGTGGGACACAGCCGTTTTACTCATCCAGAAAATGACTAGTTGGTTTTTTGAGGACTTTGGCGATTTTGATTAGAGTCCGTATGGAGGGTAGTGTGGCCCCGGTTTCATAACCAGAGATACTTTTCTGTTTGCCACTGATCTTTTCGGCAAGTTGAGTCTGAGTCAAATCAAGTTCAACGCGGGCTAACTTGATCTTCTTACCCAAGTTTTTTGGGTCCATTTATTTCCTCTTCCGCAGAAGAAGCACGAAACCAGATTTGTGGAAATCCTGTTTTCAAAACCGAGATTGCTTCGCTCGGCTCTCAATGACGTAAATTGCATTTTGACAACTCTCAAGAGAAAGCACTTGACAAGCTAAACCTTTTATGGTATAATATATCTATATAAAGGTTTATTGTTACATAACTTTTATAGTAACATTATATACCTATTTCGTAATAATGCAAGGCTCTTTTAATGCATACTGCGCAAGCCAAGAAGAATAGTGAAAAAATAATTCAGCCTACGAGTTTAAACTGGATTGATAATCTTTGTGTTCGGAAACTACTGGATGTTGTGGTCTCTATTATTGCGGAGGAATATATTCAGATAGCTAAACAAAATCCTGATTTATTTTCAGACAATGGAGGGAAGAAATGAGAGCAGCGATATATGCACGGTATTCTTCAGAGAATCAGAGTGAAAAAAGCATTGACGATCAAATAAGGGTATGCAAGAATTATATCAAGGAGCATAGGATGACCATTGATGACGAGCACATCTACGTTGATGAGGCAATTTCTGGATCTCTGATTAACCGACCCGGACTGCAAGCTCTTGAGGCAGGTATGGGGAATAAGGAATTTGACGCGGTGGTAGTAGACGATTTGTCGCGCCTCTCAAGAAGTAATCATCAAATGCTCACATTGGTCCTCAAGTTTGATTATCACCAGGTTAAACTCATCTCTGTTTCTGATGGCATCGTGACTGGCGATGAGAATTCTAAACTAGGTATTCATATACGAGGATTTATAAATGAACTCTATCTTGACGACCTTAGGAAAAAGACAATGCGTGGCTTAGAGGGGCAAAAGCTAAGGGGGTTCAGTACCGGTGAAAATGTATATGGATACCGGACCGAGCCGGTGGGTGAGTTAAGGCTGAACAAAAAGGGGCAGGCTAAATACGAGGGGATGGTTCACAAAGTAGAGCCTGAGGAAGCAGATGTTGTTCGAAGAATATATAGGGAGTTCAGTGAGGGAAGGAGTGCCTGCAAAATAACAAAGAAACTCAACCAAGACAAGATTCCCACCAAGAAGGGATACTCTGGAGGATGGAATACCTCAACGGTGAGCAGAATCTTGAAAAATGAGAAATATATGGGCCTCTGGATATGGAGAAAATGGAAGAATGTGAGAGACCCGATGACCGGAAGGATAAGGAAGGTTGTCCGAGCGAAAAAGGAACAACTGCCCATCTTCAAAGAAGAGCTCGCCATTGTCGATAAGGAAACCTGGGAGAGAGCGCAAAAGAGGTGGAGAGAACTTAAGGGAACTTGGCCTGTCAGGAAGGATAGGCAAAAAGGGGAGATAAAACAGAGAAGCTATGTTTACGGAAGTCCCTCACATCTTCTTTCGGGACTGATGAGATGCCACTCATGCGGAGGACCGATTGTTCTTGTTAGTGGGAAAGGGGGCGGCTATTATGGCTGCTATAATGCTAAAAGAAGAACCTGCAGCAATAAACTGTTAGTGCCTCGCAAACGAATAGAGAAAACTATCATATCAGAACTAAAGGAAAAGATACTGATTCGACAAAATGTGGAATACGTTTATAAGGAATTGGAGAGACTTGTAGCTAGAGGACTTAATGAGGTGCCGGAACTTACCAGGAAGAAGAAACAGCAGTACGAGAAACTCATGTCAGAGATAAGGAATTATCTCAACTTTGTTAAAATAGGGAATTTTTCGAAAGCGGTATCAGAGGCTTTGAAGGAAGCGGAGAGAAAGAGTGATGATTTAAAGGAAGAGATAAAATCGCTGGAATTTCAGAAAAAAAATGCTTTTCAGTCGCCGCCCAAAGAGTGGATAAATCACAGGTTAGAAAAATTACATGAGACACTCAGCAAAAACACAGTCTCATCTGCTCTCGCTCTTAAAGGAATTCTGGGTACTATCCAGCTTGAGCCCATATCTGATAAGGAATCAGATTTCTACCAGATTATCAACGGTGATAAAAAAAAGTTTAAACCGTATTACATAGCTCATACAAAAATCCAAACCCTTGTTCTCCTGGATGAGAGACACAAAAGTTCGAATTGGTTGCACTGGCGGAGAGGGTGGGATTCGAACCCACGGAGCACCTTTGAGGCACTCAATTGATTTCGAATCAATCGCTTTCGACCGCTCAGCCACCTCTCCCAAAAAGGCGGAATTCAAAGATCAAAAATAAGCTAAACACAGAGAAGCGCTTACTGCCCTGCAATGCGCTGAATCCTGATCACCGATGTCTAACCACTCATTTTGATCTTTACTTTTTGATCTTCGACGCGGGGATTTTTTTAAACTGGATTTCCTCTATCTTTAGCTCGGTGAAGGGTTGGCGATGACCATATTTCCGATGATAATTCTTACGCCGCTTAAATTTGTAAACTATGATTTTTCGATCCCGATCCTGCTTGGTAACCTCAGCCACTACTTTGGCCCCGGCTAACCAGGGACTACCAATGAAACTTTCCCCATCCTTCTTTATCAGCAATACCTTATCTAAAACTACTTTTTCTCCTTTTTTTGCGGCTAGTTTTTCAACCCTTATCAAGGAACCCGGACTAACTTCGTACTGTTTTCCACCCGTTTCTAATATGGCTTTCATTTTTAAGCTCCTTAAGTCCCTGTCCTCCAGGAGGCAAGATATTCTCTTTGTTCTTGACTTAAGCCGTCGATCTTAATCCCCATGCTGCTTAATTTTAGCCTGGCAACATTGGCATCGATGGCTTGGGGAACTCCATAGACTCTTTTCTCCAATTCTTTTCTTTTACTAACCAGATACTCACAGCAAAGAGCCTGGTTGGCAAAACTCATATCCATTACCAGGGAAGGATGCCCTTCGGCACAAGCAAGATTAACCAACCTACCCTCCCCTAGCAAATTGATTCTTTTACCTCCCTTTAATTTAAATTCCCTAATATCTTTTCTTGTTGTTCTTTTTTGCACGGCTAACTTTTCTAGATCTTCTAGATTAATCTCTACGTTGAAGTGGCCAGCATTAGCCACTATCACGCCATCTTTCATCTTTTCAAAGTGGGATTTTCCGATAACATTCTTATTCCCGGTACTGGTGACAAAAATATCTCCCTGGCAGCTCGCCTCTAATAAGGGCATCACTGAATAGCCATCCATAGTAGCTTCCAGGGCTTTCAATGGATCCACCTCGCAGACAATAATCTTAGCCCCCATTCCTCTAGCCCGCATGGCTATACCACGCCCGCACCAGCCATAACCACAGACCACGAAGACAGAACCCGCTAAGAGAACATTAGTGGCTCGTAAAATTCCATCAATAGTAGATTGACCGGTCCCATAACGATTATCAAAAAGATGTTTAGTATTGGCATCGTTCACAGCGATGATAGGGTATTTTAGAGCACCCTCCTTAGCCATACTTCTTAAACGAATTACCCCCGTAGTAGTCTCCTCGGTTCCTCCATAGATTCCCGAAGCTAAATCCAAGATCTCAGTATGAATAGTAGAGACTAAGTCTGCTCCATCATCCATAGTAATATGAGGATTTATTTCCAAAGCAGCACGAATATGCTTATAATAAGTTTCTCGATCCTCATTTTTAATAGCAAAAACCTCGATCCTGTGGTCTTTCACTAGCGATGCAGCAACTTCATCCTGAGTTGATAAAGGATTGGAAGCACACAAACGAACCAGACCTCCCCCATCTCTCAATGTCCTCATCAGGTTAGCAGTTTCAGAGGTAACGTGCAGACAAGCAGCAATTCTTGTCCCCTTCAAGGGCTTTTCCCGAGAAAATCTTTCTCTAATTAATCTTAAAACCGGCATCATCGAATCCGCCCATTCGATGCGACTCTTTCCTTCTGGAGCTATCCCTATATCCTTAATGTCATTCATCATCCTTAAGTATCTCCTTTAAAGAAAATTTCAGAACTTTCCCTGGTGCGCTAGGTCTCCTTTTCCTGGTTAATCAACTGAGTGGCTAACCCAATAGCTGCAATTAAGCTCTTTGGAGAAGCAGTTCCTCTGCCAGCGCGGTCAAAAGCAGTGCCATGGTCAACAGAGGTACGGATCAGAGGAAGTCCCAGGGTAATACTTACTCCCCCCAAAAAATCCCACAGCTTGAGAGGAATATGTCCCTGGTCGTGATACATGGCAATGACAAGATCAAATTCTCCCCCTTTAGCCCGATAAAAAACGGTATCCGGGGGTATTGGTCCGGCTACATTCATCCCCTGCGAACGAGCCTCTTTAACAGCAGGTGAAATCTCGGCGATCTCCTCTCTACCAAATAAACCCATCTCTCCTGCATGGGGATTGAGGCCTGCCACGGCTATGCGTGGCTCGGGTATACCCAATTTCTTGATAACTTCAAAACTTAATTTAATGACGGTAAGAATCCTTTCCTTGTTTACCGCTCGGCAAGCCTCGGTCAAAGGAAGATGTCCACTAATATGGGCCACCCTCAGATTTCCTGCTATCAGCATCATACAGACCTCTTTTCCCCCGCAGAGTTCAGCAAGAATTTCCGTGTGACCAGAATAATGGTATCCTGCCTTATTAAGAGACTCTTTGTTCAGAGGAGCAGTTACTATGGCCTGGATTTTACCCGATAATGCTAGATCAGTGGCCCGCTGTAAATACTCAAAAGCTGCTTTACCTAACATAGGAACCACTCGACCCTTGAGGAGAACCCGAGGATCAATATTATGTAAGTCAAGAACTTCAATGACTCCCTGGTTAAATTTGGCATTATTTACTCTTTTTATCTCCTCAACCTTAATCTCTGTAGTCATAGTCCTAAGGGCGTCTCGGATGGTAGCAGCATCTCCAATAACCAGAGGCCTGCATAGCTGGTGCACTTCAGGAAAAGAAAGAGCCATGGCAATGATCTCGGGTCCTATCCCGGCAGCATCACCCATGGTGATGCCCACTATTGGCTTACCAGAAATCACTTTAGAAAAACTCCTTCAACCACTCCTTAATTCTTACTCCCAATTTGTCCTTGGAGATAAACTCTTCTCTTTTTTTTATCCCATAAAGAATTAGACCGACAGCCGTAGCGTATATGGGGCTGGTAAGCTCCTCCGGTTCCTTTATACGAGTATAACCAATTCTTGTAGGTAGCCCTAGTTTTTTTTCAGAGACTTCTTTGATTCCTCTTAATAGGGAACATCCTCCTGTAAGCACAACTCCAGCTGTTATTAAATCCTTATACCCGCTTTTTTTCAGTTCCCTATCCACCAGTTCGAACATTTCCTCAACCCGTGGTTGGATCACCTCAACCAACTTCTCTCCACTGGCTATATATGTCTCCCTTCCAGCTACCCTTTCTACTTCGATCTTTTCATCCGTATGAAGGCAGCTCAGAGAAGCTGATCCATACCTGACCTTGATCTCCTCAGCTTTTGTGGTTGTAGTATGAAAACTCACAGCGATATCATTGGTAATGTGATTACCTCCTATTCCCAGCACCGTCGTGTATCTCATCCCTTCTCTGAGAAAAATAGCTAGATCAGTAGTTCCTCCACCAATATCAAGAAGAGCTACTCCCAAATCCTCCTCCTCAGGAAAAAGAGTAGCCATAGCTGAGGCTAAGGATTGAAGAACCATTCCCTCACACTCATACCCTGCTTGCAGAACACTATTCTCGATATTCTGTCGGCAGGTAGAGGCAGCGGTAACGATATGTGTTCTTACTCCCAGAGTGGTGGCGCTAATTCCAATGGGTTTTTTTACTCGGCTTTGCTCATCCACGAGGAATTCCTGAGGTAGAACATGAATAATTTCTCTATCGGGAGAAAGAACTAGATGAGAGGCATCCTCTAATACTTTTTCTACATCCTTGACAGTAATTATCCTATCCCCTTTTTCTATTTTAACCAATCCATGACTATCTTGAGCTTGAATGTGATCACCGGCAATGCTAACCCAACTCTGTCTTACCTTCAGACCGGCCCCAAACTCGGCCTTGTTTAAAGCTTTTTTGACCACCCGGGATGCCTTCTCAATATCTGTAATTACTCCTTTATTTAGACCTTCAGAGGGATCTATTCCAATTCCTATAAGTTCAAAATCTCTCTCCTTTTCCGTTTTGGCAATGAGAGCACAGATTTTGGTTG
>JABUBK010000023.1_pt1 | contig 25002 bp, 31 predicted proteins | sample 7332671 | NCBI WGS metagenome assembly JABUBK01 (sample SAMN07256342, study PRJNA390944) | subsurface metagenome | isolation source: Methane hydrate marine sediment | place: Pacific Ocean: Eastern North Pacific, ODP site 1244 | collected 2002
GACAGTCGAAAGCAACATCAACACAATGAGAAGGGGACTATCCATGAAAACAACTGGAAAGCACTTAGAGTACGAGTATTCAAGCTCAATCCCAGAACAATGTTGGGAATTGGAGTTCCAGTGGAAGCACACTTGCTTAGATCTTCTAAGTAAGCATGTGTCCGTCCATAGCCGAACAACAGCGAAAGTTTTAGATGTCGGTTGTGGGCGAGGTGACTTCCTTAAACTTCTCTCCTCATCAGGATATAAATGTTTTGGGATTGATCCAGATCCTGAATGCGTAAGAAGGAGTTCAAAGTTGGCAAATGTGTCGCAGGGTTATGTGGAAGATCTGATGCACATGTTCCAACCTGATGAGTTCGATATGGTTACCGCCCTTCATGTTTTAGAACACACCTACAATCCGGTCGAAGCCGTCTCCTGTATATCGTACGTAAGCAAGCAGTTTGTCCTGCTTGCTGTGCCTAATCTAAGTACCCTGCAGCGTCTTGATTTCGGCAGTATTCGGCCGTGTTCAAATGATAAACATGTATGTGGGTGGGATCATTCTCATTTTGCGAATTTTCTGGAGAATATCTGTGGGCTGACCATTATTGATTGGGGAACAGATGTAGTCAGATTGCCTCGGATAGGCATAGGGCATATACTACGGAAACTTCGTCTTCTGAAATATGTGGAATATCGTCTCCTTCCTCGTCTGATTCCCTACTGTAGCAATTCGGTAATTGCTCTATGTCGGGTTGAACGACCGCTGATTCCGCACAACTCGACATAGGATTTCCATATTTAGGCTGATTATTTGGAAGATTTGTTGCGACGGCATATTCTACTCCAGGTTCCGATAAACTATTTATGAGCCAACATTTTTATCTCCATTGAGGCTGGAAAATTTTGCTCAGCAAAGGGCGTGGAAGGATTGGATGTTTACACCGCCAAAGAAAGTGCAGAATAAGATTGTAGAAGCCACTCTCAATTTCGTGGCTGATGCTACTCGTGCAATTTTGCTACTGAACACGCTTTCATATAGTAAAGGCCGCGTGACTCGGCAAAAGATGGTGAATTATAATACATGGAGAAGAGTATGAGGAATGAGGATATTCTCAGAAAAGAGACAGATTTCTATGACGCGCCGTATCGTAACTTGCCCATGGTCAAGTTAGAACCGGAACGGCAAACTTGGGTCTGGTGGGAGAACTATTTAGGTCCTATAGAGCAGGCCACAGTGCTGTGTTGTGGAATGGGCAAAGGACATCATGCAATTCAATTTGCTCTTGCTGGAGCTTCGAGAGTTATTGGTGTCGATATTTCCTCCGAGAGCTGTCGACATCTTAAGGAGATGGCCAATGTCAATGGGGTCGATAATCAAGCTATAGCAGTTCGCGCAGATCTCGCCAAGATAGGTCGATTCTTAGCACCCAATTCAGTTAACATGGTTTGGGGACAAGCTGTTCTCCACCACATAGTTGATATCAGGTCTTTCGGGCTCGGGCTGAAACATGTATTAAAGGATGGCGGCTGCGCCTTGTTCAGGGAGAATTGGGGGGAGAGGAGATAAGGCATTAATGACGATCAGAAATCGTATTTTGCCAATTCCACGAATTTCGAGTAAGGGCTGGCCTGATGAGGAACCATTTTCTCCAGAAGAATTTTCAACTTTGAGTGAAATTTTCGATGGTAACGCAGACCGTATTATCGAGAGGTTCACCTATCTTAGCACAGTTGCTGCCACTGCACTGGGACACCCTAATCTCGTTAAGATCATGCGATATCTCGATGCAGTAATTGCAAAATATTTTCCTACTGTTACGAAACATTCCTTCAGTAGCCTTATTTACCTTCGAAAAGAGGAGAAATAATTCACATAAGTTTTACATGAGGTGTATATCTTGGGTATCTATACCGTTCAGACAAATTCTGAAACAGACAAAGCGGTAGAGACCGCATTGAACCGAGTGGTTGATAGAATTCTGAGTCTGATGGACGGTCATCTGGATGCCATTGTGTTAACCGGGGGGTTCGGACGAGGTGAAGGTGGCGTAATCTGCGAAAACGGACGGTTTCGACCGGTGAATGATTTTGATATTGTGGTGATTGTATCGAAAGGGTATCTTCGCTCATGCAAGCGTTTTGCCCGGCAATTACAGGAATTAGGTGAAAAACTGACTCCGGTTTGTGGAGTAAAGCAGATGGACATCGGTATCAGCCACCCCTTGCGCTTTCGGTTTGCGCCTAACTTGGTGGAATCGTATGAGATTCGCAACGGTCATAAAGTGCTTTGGGGAGATATTGATTTGAAGCAATTAATGCCTCCTCTTCCGGCAGAACGGCTTCCTCTTTTGGATGGAGCGATTTACTTTCTGTCACGGGGCAGTGGGCTGTTGATCCCAGCGTTGTACTTCTTGCCTAATAGGAAGGTAGCCCGTAGGCACCGCGAAAACTTAGTGATTGAGCTAGACAAAGCCTGTATTGCGATAGGTGATGCATTGTTGCTTTTGCGTAGACAGTATCATTATTCATACGTGGAGCGGCAACAAAGGATGGAAGCGATGGATATGCATGATGTGCCGGAGGCAGAAAGAGTGAGGGCGTGCTACGTGGAAGCAGTGCAACGCAAACTTCGCCCGCAGTTCGACTGGGCCGGAGATACAGTGATGATGGATCGGTGGTTTTGGGTACGTGACTTGTTTGGTCGGTTCTTCCTGCGGTTTGAAGGGCGTCGGTTAAAAAAGCGTTTCGAGGACTGGGAGGCGTATTCCAGGTTTGTCGAACAAAACGTGAGGGATCCGCTTGGCGATCAGATGAGGAGATTTCTTAGGGTGGTGGTCCGGTCGGGAATTTTTAAGACCTTCACCAAAAAAGAACGGGAGAAATTATCCCGGAAGTCCCAACCTTTCCGGTGGGCCACGATGCCGACGATTTTGTTCTCGTTAGAACGTGACAATGTAGATAGTAAGCTTATGAATCGCGGTCGCACCTTGCTGAGTCTTCGGCAGACGGAGCCTACAGTGAATGCTTGGGAGGAAACTGCACGCGTGTATCTGGCTGTTTTCCATCGTGAAGGCGTGGTCAAAGAATTGTTGCAGGAGAAGCCATGAAAGTGGCACTGTTGTGTAATTTTCCTCTGTATGACTATGTTGCGGAGCTAGGCATAAAGACTGATCTCATTAAACGGTACACGAGCTGGAACGTCAATCTCGTGAAAGGATTAAGGGAATTAGAGACATTAGAACTTCTAGTCATTACATCGGATCCCCTGTTACCAAGAACGCAAGTAATAGAAGATGATCACCTTACGATTTACTTCATTCATCCACCGCGACGGGCCAATTTGCTGACCGGCTTTCAGTGGTTACGGTTTAAAGTACTGAAAATACTGCAGGATTTTAAACCTGATATCGTTCACGGAATCGGGACAGAACATATCTATCCTTATATTGCTGTCCATTCGTCTTATCCACATGTGGTGACCGTACACGGCATCATGAATGAAATTGTTCGAAAGTCCAAGCTTCCGATAATCTCGAAGAAGCGGCTGTTTGCCCTGGTGGAACGATACGTTTTTAAACAGAGTCAACATCTTATCAGCATTAATTCTTATGTGGAGCGCGTTGCCAAGAATTTCACCAAAGCCAAAATTTATTCTGTCGAAAATCCTGTCGCTGAAGGTTTCTTCAAACACAAAGCAGATCCCGGTACTTCAAAAATAATTCTTTTTGTCGGTGATATCCAGCAACACAAGGATCTACTCACTTTGCTGGATGCATTTTCGATAGTGAGAAACCACAATAATATCCATGACGACCTTCGCCTGTCCATTGTGGGTTCCGTGGTAGACCCCGGTTATTTTGAACAACTCCAGTCACGCATAGCGGAAAATCATATCCAAAAAAATATTCAATTTCACGGTTTTGTGTCCCCGGGACGTCTGCCCGAAGTGTACGCGCACGCGGCGTTCCTCATGCTCTCTTCAATCCAGGAAACCGCTCCAATGTGCATTGCCGAGGCTATGTCTTGCGGTTTACCGGTAGTTGCGACAGATGTCGGAGGAGTCAAGCATATGGTTCGCGATGGGGTAACCGGGTTTGTTATTCCGGTAAGAGACCCAACTGCATTAGCGGACGTTGCGAATCAACTGCTCCGCAACAAAGCGTTGCGGAAACGTATGGGCAATGCGGCTAAAGTAGAAGCGAAAAATCGATTTCACCCCCGTACTGTTGCCGAAAAGACTTTGAATGTGTATAGAGCAATACTGGGGGACAGGTAGTTCGGAAGTAAGATTTTCACGAATCACAAGGGTGAGGAGATTCGTCAGACGACTGTACCGATTCATGCCATGGATTGATCCTCAGATTAGGTTTATCTCTTTGCTTCCGCCCAACGCAAAAGTTCTAGATATCGGATGTCATAAAGGTCATACCATAAGAAGATTCAGAGAGGTTAGACCAGATTTGAAGTTCTTCGCAGTTGATATTTTAGACCGGGCGCCCTATCTACCCGAGGATGTTGATTTCCAACGTTTTGACTGTACCGAGGGGAATTGGCCATTTGAGAATGAAACTTTCGATGCCATTACCGCAGTGCATCTTCTTGAACATTTGCGCCACGGCGGAGAATTGTTTAATCAGTTGAAAAGAGTACTGAAAAATGGAGGAACTTGCTACGCAGAAGTCCCGGGGCTAAGACGCTGCTTTGTACCTTCATTCCGGTTTGTATCCGAGCCACTAATGCCTATCAACTTTTTTGACGATCCCACGCATGTAACTATTTACAGCATGGAGAGGCTTTTTGGAAAATTTCACGATGCCGGTTTTCGTGTATATAAGGTTGGAATCCGTAGAAACTGGCTAATGACACTTCTTAGTCCCTTATTGGTGGGAGCATTGATACTCTTGAGGCGAAGGGATTTGTTGTCATGGGGAGTTCAGAATTTGCTCGGTCTGAATATCTACTCGATTTCAAATAAGGATGAAGATGTATCCTAAGATTTCAATCGTAACCCCATCTTATAACCAAGGACAGTTTCTTGAGCAAGCTATTCTAAGCGTTCTGAATCAGAATTATGCTAATCTAGAGTACATTATTATTGATGGTGGCTCTACTGATAATTCCATTGAGATAATTAAGAAGTATGAGGGCCAGTTAGCTTACTGGGTCTCGGAACTCGACAACGGTCAAAGCGATGCTATCAACAAGGGCTTTAAAATAACTACAGGGGAAATTCTTGCCTGGCTGAATTCAGACGATGTGTATATGCCTGGTGCATTGCTGACAGTGGGATGGTACTTCCTAAAGCACCCAAAGGCGGATGTGCTCTATGGGAATCAACTTGATATAGACGAGAGTGGGAACGTGTTCAGAGCGACTCGATCGTTAGGCTTCAGCAAACTGGGGTTGTTGTCCCGGGCGGGCTCTATTCCTCAGCCTGCTGCTTTCTTTCGAAAACGTGTTTTAGAAAAGGTTGGTTATCTTGATACAAGCCTCGAATATAATATGGACTATGACTTTTTTCTACGAATCGCCTTCAATAGATGTAAGATTGTTCATGTTCCCAAAACAGTTGCAAAGTTTCGCTATCACAGCACCAGCAAGACATTTGTGGGAAAGACAGAAACTGGAGAGCATGAAGTGACAATGCGAAAAATTCAGCAAAAATACTGGATCAGGAACCTTGGTAGAGCAAATCTTCCACTCCTGCGGCTCGCCTGGTGGTATTACCAGATGAAGCATCGGTTATTGAATTTAGATCAATACATACGATATTTTGGGTATTACCGGAAGCGTCTTTTGAGTTACTTTGTTAGAAATAGTACTCTTCACAAATTCTAATCCGCTGAGACTATAGGTCGTTGTAACTCTGTTTGAACTAAATATATATGGATATGAAGCATCGTCCTTGACAGCGGAAAAGTGGAAAAATTATTAAAAGCTATTCAGCACTATTTAATTGTAAAGGAATAATGAAGGTAGCAATGGAACTTCTTTCTGCTATCCCTGGTAAATGTGGAGCAGTTGGCAATCTTTGGTGGAATAATCTCAAGTATCTTCCAGCAGTTGACCCAGGCATAGAGTACTTTGTATTTGTTACTCGTGCTTTAAAGGAATACTATGATAAGCATTTAGAGAAGAAAGCTGACAACCTAAATCTAATATCTATAAATGTTGATGCGGAAAATATCATCCAAAAATTGATAGCCCAAGAAATAGAGGTTCCCAGGTTATGCAAAAAGCTTGGTGTTGATATTCACTTTACCACTTCTCCTGCGCCATTTTTCTGTAAGTTCCGTCCGATCGAAATTTTCAAAATCACAGCTTTACAATTTTATTATCATCCAGAACAGGTTGGGAAAAAACAGACTTTATATCACCGGACGGCTACACCAAGAAAGGCTAAAAAATCAGATATTATTATCGCCAACAGTCATTATACGAAGGGAGAGATTTCCAGGTTCATAAGAATTCCTGAAGAGAAGATATGGGTTGTATACGAAGCGGTAGACCATGACTTGTTTAATACCGATACTGATATTCTAGTTCATAGAAATTGGTTGAGGCAAAAGTACTCTATTGATTATGAATATATTCTTTTCATCTCTGACCTTCGTCCCTATAAAAATCCATTTTTACTCATAAAAGCTTTTGAGAAACTGTCTAATAAAGGAAGAATTCAGCATCACTTGGTTATTATTGGCAATAGTATTATGGGCTACAAGGACGTGCTGACTGAGTATATAAAAGGAAAAAAGGTCGGAGAACGTATCTTGTTCCTAGATTTTCTTGAACCCTTTGAACTCTTGCATTTCTACCGCTGCACGAGTTTATTTGTATATCCGTCAGAATTGGAGACCTTCGGAACTCCTCCATTGGAAGCCATGGCCTCCGGGACCCCCGTTATCGTTTCAAACAAAACTGCTGTCTCGGAAGTAGCAGGGGAAGGGGCTTTACACGTTGACACAAGCGATATGGAACAGCTCGCGTGGGCAATGGAAAAGCTTCTGACAGATTCAGAACTGAGGAATTCCATGATTGATAAGGGTTTTCAGAGAGCTAAGGAGTTTTCTTGGAAGAAGCACGCTCAGGAAACAGTTGCTCTTTTTAAGACAGTCAATGGATAGTATCTCAATGTTGTTGATGGAGGAATCTTATGGCTACCATCCAGGATTGGCAATATGTTCTTCCGCACCGGAAATTTGAGCGGGTTCTTTTCATTGGGGAAAACGCAGAACTGTATGAACCTCTTCTATCCACCTTATCGCGCAATGGGGATAAAAAATTGTCAATTCATAGTTTACGTGGAGGTGCTAAGTTACCTCATAAGGCTGTTGACTTGATTATAACCGATAGCGCTGATGTTCTTAATTTCCTTTTCAAGTTCAATGAGTTATTGAAGTCGGGTGGATTATTATTCGCGAGGATTAAAGGCAAAGTTTTCAAGAAGACACAAAATATTTTAGATAGTCGTGATTGGACTTGGACTTCGGCCTATGCTGCTTTTCCCTCTTTTGAGAATCTTTGGTATATCGTGTCTTTGGATAATCGACACGTACTCGCCTACGCCCTGAAAAATGTTTTCTCATCCCGAACCTTGTTGCGGAGATTCATTCTCAGAGGAGCAGGTGTCCTCGCATCGCTGGGTTTAACTGAGCTTTTTATAACCTGGCTGCCTTGCGTGGTTGTGATAGTTGAGAAGAGGTGAATACGGTGTGATGTTCCAAAAAGCGATTTTAGAAAGACACAGGACATGGGAAAAAATATGCAGATAGGAAGAAAAGAGGTTTTTAAATACTATCAAGACCGTTTTGCAGAAATCTGTAAAAAGCTGGGGGGGGAACAATATGCCCAAAAGCGAGTTGACAGGAAGCCTGATAAGAAAGGAAATCTATCTGATTATTATCATGAAACACATTTTTCTACTATCCAGAAGGCATTGGCCAGTGGTGATGTCTGCTTAGACTTGGGATGTGGCCTGGGAGATTTGACAGCTATTTTAGGGAATTATTACAACAAAGTTATTGGAACTGATTTATCTATAACTGCGCTACAATATGCAGTAAAGTACCACAAAAACAGCAGGAGTGCTTTCTTGGCAGCCAACGCTTGCGAACAGCCATTCAAAAACAATACCTTTGATTTTGTATTATTGTCGGAAGTTATCGAGCATATATTGCCTGAGGAGTCTCAGCGAACAATCAATGAAATTTTTAGAATTTTGAAACCTGGCGGAAAGGTTCTTATAACTACGCAAAATAAAATGGAATTGCACAGACTGTTGTTGGATTTGCTAATTCTTATGTCCTCAAAGCTGTTAGGGATAAATCCATTTCAACTGAAGGCAAAACTCTTCAGAAAATATGTTCGGATATTTGGATTAAGGTGCTATACCTTACAATCAATCGAGTCCAGCGGATTTTCTGAACATATCAATGTGCTATCTCCTCGAGCACTAAAGAAACAGATAGAACGCGGAGGGATCATAATAGCGGCAGATGTTCAAACCGTAAAACCTTTGTGGGAATCTCCATTTTACCGCTATCCTTTTTTGGTTAAATTTCTTGTTCTCTTGGAGAAGTTCATCAAAAGAACAGGTTTCGGGTTTTTCTTTCTGTCCAATCTTGTATTTTTGACTGAAAAAAGATGATTAATAGCTGTTAGGAGATAGCTTTTAGCGACGATATTAAAGAATGATTTCTGCTATGCAAGAATTTCTTTGGGACAATTGGATAAATTTACCATTTGATTTAAACAGGCCTGAAAACTTTTCTTTTTTACAGCGGAGTTCCACTTGGCTTGGAGAAAGTGGCAAAATTGTGTTTTTGATTTTCAGGGATGATGATTCAGCTCCCTTCCTTATCGCCAAAATTGTCAGAAACGAAGGGTATAATGAATCGGTAAAAAAAGAGTTTGAGAATCTAAGCTATATCCAGAATCAAGTTTCGGATGACTTTCGCACAACGCTACCAAGACCTATAAAGTTAGCGACAGTCGCTGACAAGCTGGTTTATTTTGAAGAAGCTATACCTGGACGCAGTTTGCCTTTCTTGTGGGCGCGTTCGCCTTTTTGGGCTAAGAGAAGAGTAATAAGTCAGTTGATGGAAAAACTAAGCGACTGGCTGTGGGATTTCTATTCCAATATTGGGATTCAAGAAAAAAAACTGACCATAGAGGATATCCAGATGATGTTTCTTGTGCCTCTTCGCACCTATGAGGCTAAGCACATACTGGATTCGGTAGAAAAGGAGTTTTTATCAAAGTTTGAAGACTCGGCAGGCAGTCTTGTGGGTATCACTCTTCCGTTAACAGGATGCCACGGTGATTTTTGGGGTGGAAGTATTTTAGTAGGTGAAGGGAAAGTAAAGGTCATTGATTGGGAATTTTTCCGTATGCCCCGCTTACCGCTTTATGATTTGTTTACCCTTGCTATACATCCTGGATTTTCTTTTGGAAAGGTTTGTGGAAGCACTTTGTTTTACGAGTTCAAAAGTTGCTTTCGTAAAAATTGGTTTACAGACCTATCAAAAGTTACTATAAACCGCTTAAGCCAGAGATTGAATCTTAATACCTCTATTCTAAAATTACTATTCATCATGGTGCTTATTCAATTATCCAACGAGCGAGATAGCACTGAAAACAAAATAGAGATGGGCAACCAGTGGCGGACGTTTCTTAGATTCTACATGGAACATGAGAATGAGTGTTATCTTTTGAACTTTTGATTGAGATGGCTGCAAACACAAATATACCACGTTTCATTTATTTTGCTGGTGTTGATGGTTCAGGGAAATCAACCTATATAGACTTGCTTACTAAAGAATTTGAAAAGCGTGGGTTAAAGGTTAAACAGGTATGGCTACGCTTTAATTATCTATTCACTAAACCGGTTCTCCTATATTGCCGTATGGTACGTTTAACTAGAAGACCTGTCCGCGGGGGAAGAAAAATTAGTGTGCACGATTTCTACAAATCCCCTTTTATAGGCAAAGTGGTTCGATATCTGCATCTTCTGGATACATATTTGCGTTACTTTTTCGAGGTCCATCTGACAATAGAGCTTACTCATACTTATATTCTTAGCGACAGATTTGTCTATGACATACTAGCAGATTTCATGATTGAAAATAAAGATTTTGACTTGCCTAAAAAACCAATTGCCAGGTATTTGTTAGATCTTTTGCCTAAAAATGGAAAGGTGCTATATCTCTCCGTTAGTAAAGAGGAAATAATCAGAAGAAAGCCGGAAGTACTGAACGATGATGAAGATTTTGACCTTAAATATAAGGCTTACAAGAGATTAGAAGAGCATTTCAATTTCGATGTAATCGATAACAACCACAGCTTGGAATCTGTGTATCCGTTAGTCCGTGAAAAGATTGGCTTGCAAGGTTTGAAATGAAAAAAAGAAAAGGCAAAAAGAAATTTGTTTGGCAACCTAAGAATAAGTTGATTTATAGTTTGATGGTCAGTCCTCCAGGGGTGATTATGATCAATTGGATCTTTCAGGGCATCTTGGGCATGGATACCTCTGAAAGATGGTTTAAGATTGGTTTGGATATTGTTCTGACATTGGTTTTGATTCCATTTCTCTTATTTTTCTTTAGATTTTGGTCCTCTGTGTTTTTGGCTCTCTTTTTTGCTCATACCACAAATTGGTTGTTCAATGGCCACCTATTTGTCATCGGGCGCTTTATAGGATTTACCTATAATTCTCCCAAAGGAATCTTAGAATATATGAAATTAATCGAAGGCCGAGTGAAATATACAGGTTGTCTTCAAGGGGTTGTAATTTTTGGTAAAGTAACGAGAGGTGGAGGTATTAGTAATACTTCAGATGTGGACATTCGGTTTGTTCGGAAAAAGGGCTTTTGGAACGGGTTAGCAGCCAATTTCTGGGGAATAAATGAGCGCACGCGAGCCCTGTTTGCTAGGTTTCCCCTGGATCTTTATGTTTATGATAACGTGAAATCACTTGATAGACTCCGGAAGGATGAGAAGCCAATTATCGTGTATGATCCGAACAGAGCGCTGAGAGAAAAATATAAAGAACGTGGGTATACGATGCTCCGCGACGTAATGGCAAAAAAATGGGACGAAGAAGACCAAAAATCTGTCTAACGTGTTCCTCAGGGGGGCATTATCGGGAGGTGTTAAGAGCAACTGAGTTGTTGGATGGTGCTAAATATTATGTGACATTCTGGACACCGCATTTTGCTCAGGAAACCAAAGAGAAGCGATTCTATTTCATCACTCATCCCGGTAGGAATCCCTTTCGGTTATTTCGCAATATCATTGAATCCTACAGAATTTTAAAGCGAGAGAGACCGGACGTGATTGTTTCCACGGGTGCAGACGTGGCTGTTCCGACATGCATTTTGGGAAAACTTCTTGGGGCAAAGGTTATCTACATTGAAAGCGGAGGTCAAGTGTATACATCGTCCCTTTCTGGAAAGATACTGTATTTATTTACTGACCTTTTTCTGGTCCAGTGGCAACCGGCATTGAAAAATTTCCCGAAGGCTGTCTATGGAGGGCCGTTGTTTTGATTTTCGCAAGTGTTGGAACTAACCAATTGCATTTTGATCGGTTTGTGAAGGGAGTTGATAATCTGGCTAGTCAGATTACTGAAGAAGTGGTAATCCAAATAGGATATTGTCTTTATAGGCCGAGGTATGCAAGATATTTCGAATTTTGTGAGCATGGAAAGATGTTGTCGTTTATCAAAAAGGCTAATATCGTAGTTGCTCATGCAGGATTTGGCATCATAGGCGAATGCATCCGGTGCAATAAAGGTCTCGTCCTCGTACCTCGTGAATACCGATTCGGGGAAGCCGTGGATAATCAGGTTGAATTGGCGGAATATCTGGCTGAACGCGCTGAAAGCATAATCTGTGTGCGTGATGTGAGCAAATTAAGAGAGGCGGTCGAAATTATAAAGAAGATAACACCCTGCTATAACTTTAAGACCATGATCCCCGAAATAATCAGAGATTTTGTCAACAGGAAATTGGTTCTCTTTCAACAATGGTAGATCTTTCTGTCATTATAGTAAATTACAATACTAAAAAACTGACACTTCAATGCCTTACTTCTGTGTTTGAGCAAAATGGCCTGTCGTACGAGGTTTTTGTTGTTGATAATGCCTCGAGTGATGGAAGTGCTGAAGTGATTAAGGAAAATTTCTCCCAAGTTAAATTAATAGTGAATAATAAGAATTTAGGATTTGCAGCAGCGAATAATCAGGCAATTAAATCATGCGAAGGTAGATTTATTCTACTATTGAATAGTGACACAGTCGTTTCTCCCGGAACTTTCAAAACTATGGTTAAGTTCATGCATTGTCATCCAGAAGCCGGAATAGCAAGCTGTAAAGTAATAAAACCAAATGGAACTCTAGATTGGCCTTGCAAAAGATCTTTTCAGACACCTTCTATATTCTTTTATAGGGCATTCCGATTAGACGAACTTTTCCCTAAAAGCAAGCAATTTGGTAGATATCACCTAACCTATCTAGACGAGAATAGGACTTACGAAGTAGACGCTGTATGTGGAGCTTTTCTAATGATACGGAAACAAACAATAGAGGATATTGGTCTAATGGATGAAGAACTCTTTATGTATAGTGATGATATGGATTGGTGCTTTAGAGCGAAGAAAGCAGGGTGGAAAGTATATTATTACCCCCAAGCTCAAATACTACATTTTAAAAGCAAAAGCAATGTACAGCGAAGTTATAAGAGTATTTATTGGTGGTACTATTCGACTTGGTATGTTTACAAGAAACATATGGCGAGAAATTATAATTTTATTATAAACTTCTGTGTTTATGCAGGGTTTTGTTTTACGTTCTCTGCCTCATTGATACTGAATTTTTTACGAAAGTCTAAATCGTTGCCAAGTAGAAAATAGACTTTTGGCTACTTATGAGAACTGGGCACCGATAACTAAATACAGTAGGTAGAGAAGAACAAGAAAGTTGATTGGCAACTCAATAAATTAACGAAGGAAGAAACGCACTCGAAGATGGTGAAGGAAGTTTTTAACTTCCTTCACCAGGTAACTATTATTCTTGACATATTAGTTGTTGTTGGTTCCTTGGTTGCTGCGCGCTTCATCAGATCATTGATCTTGATGTTCATTCCCTTTGGGGCACTGATTCAGTTGGCGGACTACTGGGAGTTCATTCTGATTGTTATCTTTTTATAGTGACGGATACTTAGCTTACAGGGAGCTTATACTTCCGAGCGGTTTACCTCTGAGATTTTAAGGGAACCGGCCTGAAGTGGCAGAGATTGAACAGTAGGATGAAGGAGAAAATCTTCTTATTCTTGTGCGTTCAACGTCGGTCTTAGTCCATGGGCACTTCGTGACAGGAGCATTAATAAGAGAAATGGCACAGAATTTGCTCTGCTTCCATAAATGAAGACGTCTTTCTTTCTTGCTGAAAAGTTGATTATTAAGATACTAGACAAGTACAAAGGAGTTAGCGTTTCCGATGTTTAAGGATTTTTTTAGGTATCTTCGGCAGATAAGTATTGTTTCTGATATACTTACTACGGTGAGTTCTTTTATCGCAGCGTATTTCATTAGATTATTAATGTTAAAGGTCATTCCTTTTGGAGCACCTACTCAGTTGGTGGATTATGGGGAGCTTACTCTGGTTATTATGTTCTTATGGTGGTGGATACTTAGCTTACAAGGAGCTTATACTTCCGAGCGGTTTACCTCCCTGCGTCAGGAGGTCAAGACGGCGTTCCAAACAACCTTTCTTGGAACTCTTATTTTGTTGAGTGGAGCGTTTCTTCTGAAGCTGTACTTCCCCCCTAGAAGTCTAATCGTAATCTTTGCCGGGGTGAATTTTTCTTTTCTCGCCCTGGAGAAAACAGCAATTTACTATCTGGTAGGTTATCTCAGGAAAAAAGGATACCATAGAAAACCGGTCATTATTGTAGGAACGGGAAGAAAGGCAGGGGAGTTTATAGACTCAGTTAAAGATAATCCTAGTGAGGGATTGGAGATTGTGGGTTTCATAGATGGGGAGGGAATAAGGATTGGTGATAAAATTTATGGGGCCGAGATTTTGGGAAGATTGCAGGATTTGAAGAAGGTCCTTCATCGGTATCCGGTAGATGAGGTAATTTTTGCGGTGTCCGAAAAGAAGTTTAAAATTGGGAGGATGATCCGACTTTGTGAAGAGGAGGGAGTAACGGTTAGCGTCATTACTGACTTTCCTGTAGGTTCAAAGACTCATGTTCAGTTGAGGATGGTTCATAGCCTGCCTCTTTTGACTTTAAGTAGAGTATCTTATAGGCCATGGCAGCTTTTCCTGAAAAGGATAATGGACATTGGTGGCTCGGGATTGGGACTGATTATTCTCTCACCACTTTTTTTAATCGTTGCCGCCCTGGTTAAATTTACCTCCGCGGGACCGGTATTTTATGAGTGGAGGGTGGTTGGCTTTAATAAAAGGCCTCTTAAGAGTTGGAAATTTCGCACCATGGTGGAAAATGCTGATGAGATTAAGAACAAGCTATGGGATAAAAATGAGATGAAAGGGCCGGTCTTTAAGATGAAAAAGGATCCTCGAGTGACTCGGATAGGGCGGATGTTAAGAAAGTTTTGTCTTGATGAGCTGCCTCAACTCTACAGCGTCTTAAAGGGTGATATGAGTTTGGTTGGACCTCGTCCCCCTTTAGTAGACGAGGTTAATCGCTTTGACAGTTGGCACCGGAGAAAACTGAGTCTCAAACCTGGACTTACCTGTCTCTGGCAGGTTGACGGGCGAAATGAGATTAGTGATTTCGATGAGTGGGCGAAATTGGACCTGGAATATATTGATAATTGGTCCCTCTGGCTGGATTTAAAGATTCTCTTTAAAACTGTGGGGGTGGTTTTAAGCGGCAGCGGGCGATAGAACCTCTAGCTTTAAAAAATTTTAGGAGATATTAATTGAAGGTACTGGTGAGCGGAGGGGCAGGTTTCATAGGATCTCATACGGTAGATGTACTGCTTGTCAAAGGCTATGAGGTAAGGATTATGGACAGTCTGGAGCCCCCGGTTCATTTAAAGGGCAGGCCAGACTATGTTCCTGAAGAGGTAGAGTTTATTTTAGGAGATGTAAGAAATAAAGCTGATTGGGAGAGTGCCCTAAAGGGGATAGAGGTAGTCTTTCATTTTGCCGCCTATCAGGATTATCTGACTGACTTTTCTAAGTTTTTTGATGTGAATAGTCGGGGCACGGCACTTTTGTATGAGGTGATTGTAGAAAAGAAGCCACCGGTTGAGAAAGTGATGGTTGCCTCCTCTCAGGCTGTTTATGGGGAAGGAAAATATAAGTGTTCAGAAGATGGCATAGTATATCCTGATCCAAGAAGCCTGGATCAGTTGAAAAGGGGTGACTGGGAGCTAAGGTGTCCAAAATGTGGCGAGAAGATAAAGATGCAACCTAGCGATGAGTCAAGAGTTAATCCGGCCAATTCTTACGGAATATCTAAATATTCTCAGGAATTAATCAGTTTAACCTTAGGAAAAAGATATACCATACCAACCACTTGCCTGAGATATTCAATCGTGCAAGGTCCAAGACAGTCTCCTTACAATCTTTATTCCGGAGCCCTGAGGGCATTTGCGCTGAGTGTTTATTTTGGGAAAGAGCCCCTCATTTATGAAGATGGGCTGCAACTGAGAGATTATGTGAATATTGAGGATGCGGTGAGGGCAAATCTTTTAGCTTTAGAAGATGAGAGGACGGATTATGAGGTCTACAACGTAGGGGGAGGAAAAGCCTACCGCGTTCTGGAGTTAGCAGGTATGGTAGGGAGGGCCTTTGGGGATGAGGTTAACCCTAAGATTGCTGGTGAATTCCGATTTGGGGATACAAGACACATTGTCTCTGATATTTCTAAGATAAAGGCTCTGGGATGGAAGCCCATAAATTCCATGGAAAAGAGTGTAGGTGACTATGTGGCCTGGCTCAAGGAAGAAGAAGTTATCCAGGATTTGGCCGAATACACTCAGAAAAAGATGAAAGATCAAGGCGTGGTAAGGAAAGCAAAAGCCTAATCTCAAGGAGGGGATATGATAATCACGCAGACGCCTCTAAGAATAAGTTTTTTTGGTGGGGGGACTGACTTTAGAGATTACTACATGAAAAATGGGGGCGGGGCGGTATTAAGCACCGCTATCGACAAGTACATTTTCGCAATTATTAAGGAAAGGTTTGATGAGAAGATATACATAAACTATTCCAAGAAGGAAATTGTGGATGAGGTTGGCGAGATTGAACATGACCTCGTCAGGGAAAGCATGCGGAAAACCGGGGTAGAGAAGGGGGTCGAGATCACAACTCTGGCTGATATACCCTCGGAAGGCAGCGGTTTAGGCTCCTCCAGCTCTGTCACCGTTGGCCTTTTGAACCTTTTTTATCTATACCAGGCTAAATCACAATCAGCCGAAAAACTTGCTGAGGAGGCCTGCCAGATAGAAACTGATGTCCTGAAAAAGCCTATTGGCAAGCAGGACCAATATGCTGCTGCCTTTGGGAACCTGAATATCATACGATTTAACCCCGACGATACCATCAGCGTGGAGCCTCTGGTAGTGGAAGAAAGGATAAAGCATGCTCTTGAGGCTAATCTGATGCTCATTTACACAGGAATGACCAGAAGCTCCACTGAGATCCTCTCTCAGCAAAGGAAAAATATTATGAACAGGACTAAGGTACTGAGTGAAATGAGGGATATGGTTGATGAGGGCAGGGAATATCTACTTAAGGGCCACCTGCATGACTTTGGTAGGCTGCTCGACAGGGGATGGGAGCTGAAAAAGAGCCTGGCGAACAGGATAACCAATCCGAAGATCGAGCAAATGTATGAGACTGCCCTTAAGGCTGGTGTCCTGGGGGGTAAGGTTTGTGGGGCAGGTGGAGGAGGATTTTTGCTCTTGAACTGTCCTTTTGGAAAACAGGATAAGGTGAGAGATGCTTTAGGAAACCCACAAGAGCTGCCCTTTCATTTTGAAAGGGATGGGACTAAAGCTATTTTTAATATAAGGAGATAGAGTGTAGTGGTGAAAAGAGGTGATAATTATGGGTTTTATCAGCAGGTATCTTGCTGAATTAAGGAATACTGTGGATAAACTGCCCATGCGCCAGATTGAGAAACTCAGAGATATCCTGCTAAAAGCGTATAGAGAGAGTAAACAGATCTTCATTATGGGCAATGGAGGAAGCGCGGCCACAGCCTCCCATTTTGCTTGCGATCTAGCCAAGGGAACAACCATAGGTAATCCCCATATGAGGGGGAGGTTTAAAGTGATAGCCTTGACCGATAATGTACCTTTACTTACAGCCTGGGCTAATGATACTGATTATGAGAATATCTTCGTTGAACAGCTAAAGAATCTATTAGAAGAAGGCGATGTGGTTATAGCTATTAGCGGTAGCGGTAATTCCAAAAATGTGCTCAAGGCGATAGAGTATGCTAACACCAAGGCTGCTATAACTATAGGCTTAACTGGATTTGAAGGGGGAAGACTCAAGGATATGGTGCAGGAGTGTCTCATTGTGCCCAGCAATTCTATGGAGCGAATTGAGGACGTACACCTTATTCTGGAACATCTTCTCTGTTCTTATTTGAGGGAGCTTTTAAGAGTAAAAGCCATCTTTCTGGATCGAGATGGAGTAATCTGTGAGAACAGGGATGACTATGTGAAATCCTGGGAGGAGTTTATCTGGGTCCCGGGGGCAAAGGAAGCTCTGAGCCGTTTGAACAGTAATGGCTATATTACCGTGGTCATAACCAATCAGTCAGTGGTGGGCAGGGGGATAATTTCTCGGCAGACAGTGAAAGAGATACACCAGAGAATGGTAAAGGAAGTAACTCAAACAGGTGGCAAGATCGAGAAGATTTATTACTGCCCTCATAAGCCTGAGGATGGTTGCAGTTGTAGAAAGCCTGAGCCTGGATTTTTACTTGAGGCTGCTGAGGATTTTAAATTGGATCTTAGGAGTTCTTACTTCATTGGAGATATGATAACAGATATTGAGATGGGCCATAAGGTTGGCTGCAGGACCATAATGGTTAAGACAGGAAAAGGACTAAGTCAGCTGGCTGATCGGGCTCACTGGAAGGTCAACCCAGATTATATAGTATCAGACCTATCCGAAGCAGTTGACTTGATATTAAAGCTGGATTCTGCGAAAAAAGATAGGATTAAAGGATTAGAGGATTAAAAAGCAAAACAAAAAGACAGGATTAAAAAGATAGGATTTTCTCAATAAGGGTCTTCATCTGCACATTCCCACCCCGAATTTCTTACTCACTAGCTAGGCTCAGGTCTTGATTTTTGAATTTTGTTCCCTCGCCTTTATTTTCCGCCTTTTGCCTTCTTTAGGGCCTTACCGACTCAAGAATAATGAACACCTAGAAAGTCTCCTATCTCCCTTAGCGTATATCCCTACCAAACATGGGCCACAATCTGAGCAGAGGAATTTTGGTTTTTCTACGATGCCTATCGTTGCCAAATAGCTGCTCTACTTCCATTCCTCAGGATAAGAAACTAACCTCGCCTTCACCGGATTTAACACCACATACCGGCATAACTCAAGACCTGAGCCTACTGAAGCGGGAAGGGCTGTAAAGATGGGATGTTTAACCCGACGAGTTCTTCTTCTCGGAGGGAGATAGTTGACTCTCTCTTGAGTTAAGCTATATTACATGTAATATAGCTTGCATTAAAGAACAATAATGAATAACAGAAGAGCTTTAAGACTATATTTAGAAACCACTGTTTGGAATTTCTTTGCTACAGAAAAAGAAGAGAAAACCGCTGGGCCTGTGACAAAACTCTACAGAGAGATAGATTTAAAGCGATATAAGATGTATATTTCACCTCTTGTGATTGTAGAAATTGAGCGAACAAAAGGAAAAAAAAGATATAATATGCTCAAAAACCTAATCAAAGAATATAAGCCGGAGCTCTTGGAAGGTGTAGCTGAGATAGGTAGACTGGCTGATAAGTGCCTCTCGACAAAAATAATTCCAGAAAAATACAGAGCCGATACTTTACACATCGCTTTTGCTACTTTTTATGAGATGGATGTACTCGTAAGCTATAATTTGAGACACATTGTAAAATTAAAGACCAGGCGTCTTGCCAACTACATAAATTTGCTGGAAGGATATAGAACTTTGGAAATAGGGACTCCCGAGGAGGTGATAGATTATGAATGAGTCCGATTCTATACTAGAAGATATCCACAAAATACGAGAGGAGCTCTACGAAGACACAAAAAAAATGAATGCCAGGGATGAAGCCGTATTCTATAATAAAGAGGCAGAGAAGTTGCTTAAAAATTGGGGAATTGAACTTAGAAAGACTGAGTACTTACTGAAAACTGTTAGATAGTGAATAACTATATTGTAGGGGTCAGGTCTTGATTTTTGAATTATTAAGAAAATGGGGACGGGATTATTTTTTATCTCGGGATTGCAGTTAAAGGAGTAAGAAGAGTTCGAAAGTCTAGAAATTGGAGACTAAAGCCCCCCTACCCAGCTAAGTAGAGGTTTTCCCTGGGCTGGCAGCCAAAGGTCGGTCCAGAGGAAGGAGTAACTAAAACCATTCGTCGGTTTCGTTTCTTTCGTTAGGTTCGTTTAATGTTCTACTTTCGAGGTTAAAAATGTACTCAATAATCACAATCGATTCCACTCATCAGCCGTGATTTTGCGGCCGATGATCTCTTCGACTTCTCCTATCATCATTCGAAGTTGTGGTACAGAATATTCAGCATGGGAGGGAATAGCCAACCGGTACGTCCTATAAATCATAAACTGATGGCGGGTACCGGAGAAAGGACCGTCAAAGCCTAGTTTTCGCAACTGCCTGATGAAATCTCGGCGTTTAGGATGGCGTCCATCAGCTCACGGTTCAGCTTCCTGTTAAGATCGATATCTGCGATCACTGGCAAAGAGTGACCCAGTTTAAGACCAACGAGAATCCAGTCTTCTAACGTGGACCGCAGTTCTTCCTCACAGTCGCGTAAGGTAGAACCAAATGCTACTACTCCTTTGCAGGGGGGAATGCGCCCTGCAAACATACCGTCTTCCAGCTTATCATAGACGGCCTGAACCATAGCTTGATCCACATACTCAGTAAGGATAAATCGCACAGCCATCGCATACCTCCAATGTCGCTCTCTTCTACAAATTCTAGAATTTCTTGGAGTGACTCTGGTAGCCTTAATATCTGCATTATCCTGATTCTCTCTTGAGAAAATAGAGAGTATTCTCTTTTATTTTTGTTAGTTGTCATTTAGCTGAAAAAGAAAACATAGTTTCTTCTTGGCAAAGAGTATAGTGATAAAGGAAGAAAGTATCAAGAAAAAGTCGTTCGGTTCATTATTTCCGGTAATGTCGAAGTTTTTATGAAATAATTGCAGGGAAACCTTGTAAATAAAGGAAAAGGGTTTCATATAGCGGAGGAAGATCATCTCAAATAAGAAGGTGGTAGCCGCAACTTTTACGTTGCGCAAGAGAAAATTAACATGTAAAACGCAGGACGAATCCTGCGGCTACCAATTACAAAAAGAGAAAGATATTTTTGACAATACTAAGTTATAAGCAGGGGAAAGGGAATGAAGAATGTAAAGGCAGTAATTTTGGCAGCAGGGGAGGGGACCAGGATGAAGTCACCACTGAGTAAGCTTATCCATCATGCGTACTATCAATCTCTGGTGGAATTTCCCGCAAGAGCCTGTATAGAAAGTGGGATGGGTTCGGGGTAGAGGCATTGAGAGTAGATGACCCCACCATTGCCTTAGGAGTTAACACAAGGAAAGATCTTAAAAGAGTGATTCAGATAATGAAGGAGAAAAGATAATAACAGGTTTCACCTCCTTATCTTCTGAGTTAAGCTCGGAAGAAAGGAGGCCGGCGGTTAGGAATTCAGCTTAACTATCCATTATATCCTCGTCTTGTCTTAAAGTGTCAATTTTAGGTATCTTGCAATGTGAGACTTGCCAGGTTTTTGCGAATAATAATCTGAGAGAGCTCAATGGCAATTTCTTCCTCGTGTTGCCTGATGAAATCCTGAAGTGAGAGACCCGTCACATTTCGTCGGGTTATAACTTGAGGAAGACCAGCCGTGACTTCCTCTTTGTACTTGTCAATGAAATGATGGATAAGTTCATGGGCCACGTAGTAGTCATTCATATATTGGGGGGTGAAGAAAAAATAATTGAAGGAAGGCGCATAAAGAGCAGCTACGGTGTTGGGACTTCCTCCAGGATAATTCTTCTGTTTAGGATAAATATCCTGGAGACTATCAAAATCCATTACCCAAACCACTATCTTCTCATTCTTTGCCTTTAAGTTGAAGTAACTTGTAACCATTCCAAAGATTCTATCAAAGTTAGATGCTAAAAACTCAGGAATCTCTACATCCTTATAAGCATAGATGACTGCATGGTGGGTCTCTACTCTGGCCGTAATTTCCTTCTGGCTGTCTTGAGAAACCACCGTGCTGGCCTTCAAAGTAGCTTTTCCAGCCAGGCTAAGACTCATCAAAAGATTTAGATTCCTCAGGTCCTTTATAGCTGATGAGGAGCTTTCATAGATGCCCTTATCGAAACCATAGGAGAAACCAATCCCAACGCCTAGAATGAGCGCCGCTACTAGAAGGATCAGGCTTATTCTTTTCATTTTTTGCTCCTTTCAAGGGTTTTGAAGACTAAACTCTTTCTTGCCTTCACCCTTAGAAAGAGCAAGTTATCCGCCTGGCTTTAGACAGATAAAAAAATAGGCCATCTAGATTTCTCTAAATGGCCTATTTACAAGTCACTATGCGTTTTTTATTCAGAATACCCAGGTTTTATTTTTCTCTTTGATCCTCCTTTTAATGGAGAAATTTGACCATCTTTTTTTAGACTACTCTTAGTCTAAAGTTACTAACATTCAATAGGTAAAGACTCTAAAGAGTGGACATTTTTGGCCAGTCTTTGTACAAAGTTCTCCTTTGACCCGGTACATTATACAAAATGGGGAAAATGAAAAAATGGGGACGGGATTATTTTTTTATCTCGGGATTGTAGAGTTAATGTAAAAGGGGATGTGATTATTTTTTTATTTATTGTACTAGATCGTTATGGATACTACTATATACTTATCACATAACTTTGAAACAGTCCCGAAGAATAGGACAAATCCTGGGAAGTAGGGGAAGTGTTATTCCTATACTCAAGGAGCAAATAAGAAAAGGGGGACCGGTAACGGCCTGGCGAAAAATTCCTTGAGCCTCTGTTTACAGAAGATGAAGATGCTCTTTCAACTGACCATGAGAAGATATTTATGGTAAAGGTAAACTCCAATTTTAGGGGGAAGGATCTGTCAGATTGTTTGGGAAGGTTGGCCACACTGGTTGAGAGAGGTGACAACAGCGAGATCGTGGATTTTTTGAGAGAAATGGTGCCCGATTATCACCCCATGGATAGGGAGTTAGCTATATAATCTTATTCTGCTCAATATTCTTGAAAAAAATAAAGAAATATAGATGACTACAGGAAAGCTGAGTAGTGTACATCCGAGGAGAAGAACCGTAATAATCAATGTTAAAGGTTAGAGGAATTGTCTTAACTATCGGAATTTCGGAGTAAAAGAAGTAACCCCTAATAAAAAACTATAACCTTTATTGAAGAGAAGAAGGAGATAAAAGAGGAAGTTTTCCTCTCATACACTAACAGAGACTTCAGCAATCTCAGTTGTATCTTCAGGGATCTTTTCGTTATCTTCTTTATAACATTCAAGACAAAGTTCAATCGCTTCCTTTATGTTCTTTGTAGCTTCTTCAATTGTTTTACCCTGAGAAATACAACCAGGAATTGCAGGACACTCAGCAACAATATACCCATCATCTCCTTTAGTAAAAAACACTTTATAATTCATTTCTCATCACCTCTGTTGCTTAATACTACTACAAAAAGCAGAAAAGTCAATAGTTCCACTTAGTAGACTCCTAATTCCCCCTTAGGAGTAAGAAATATGGCACTATTCTTTAAAAAGAGTATAGCAGTAACCCAAGGAGTGTCAAGCAGGCGTGGCAATCTGGTGGGAATAGCCAACCGCGGATTTCTTCTATATGAAGTTCAGCAGCTTCCTTTAGATTTTTGAGAGCATCTTCTACATCGTCTCCTTGGGCGTAAAATGTCTAATTCAGGGCAGTGGACAGTATAGCCACCTTCTTCCTCCCCAAAGGCATCTCGCATTAGTTTACTTTGACGTTGGTAGGCTAAGTGGGGATTATCCGGGTGGGAAAGGTAAGATCCATGCCATTTCCATTGTCCTCTACTACAATTTTATCTTTGTTTATCTGAACATTTACCCTGCTAGCATCTGCATCATAAGCATTATTGACCAGTTCCCGAACAAGTTCGATACTCTCTCCGTAGAGTCTCTCTCCTAGAGTTACACTGATTCTTGGAGCTATCTCCATGATATTTCTCCTTTGATCCTTATTTTAAATTAAATATGTTACAAAAATATAACAAGACAAGGAAGACTAAGGGTGGGAATTGAACGGGAAAAATGAGCTCACCTTTGAGGATAGATTGAGGCTGGAGGAGTGTTATGTTCGCAACTGTCTCTCTGGTAGGACTTTGTTTTTGACGTAAGACCCAGGACAGTTTTTTTTACTCTGGAGAAGGAAGGGATGTAGGGGCTGGCAAGGCCATTTGGTGCGAGAGATTGACAAAATTGCTTAATTATGTATAATAAATATGTAATAATCTTATGTAATATATAATAGGAGGAAAATTATGGGTAAGACAACCGTAGTGATCGATGATAAACTTCTGGAGGCAGCCATTAAAGTAACAGGAGCAAAAAGTAAGAGACAAGCAATTGAAGAGGGATTAAAAGAATTGGTTCGCAGGAAGAACATTGAAGCTTTGCGTAAAGAATTGGGAACTTTTGATTTGGATTTAACTTTAGCGGGATTGGAGAAATTGAGGAAGGAAGAATAGGATGATTCTAGTAGATACTTCGGCATGGATATTTGCTCTTAAGAAGAACCCCTTGCTCCCATTAAAGGAAAAAATAGATCTTCTTTTAAGAGATGAGCTTATCTTGGCTTTTGGTATGATTAAACTCGAACTTCTCGGAGGAGCGAAAAGTAAGAAAGAGTTTGCTCGTTTAAAAAGTCGTCTGGACGCTCTCTATGAAATCCCTACTGATCAGTCTTTATGGGATAAGGCGAGTGAACTGGCTTTTATGCTTCATAGAAAAGGGATAACTGTTCCTTACACAGATATCCTTATAGCTTCCGCTGCTCTATATTCTAAAGCTACTCTTCTTCATGCTGATGTTCATTTTAATCTTATCGCAAAACACACAGAATTAAGAGTTGAAAGCTTTCTTTCGTTAATTCAGCGTAAAGAGGATTAAACCCAACGAAGTCAACAAACACGGGGATGAAAGATTTCCCTAAAGAAAAATGTTTGTGGAGCTTCTTTTAACTGTAGTCTCTGGCGACACTTCCTTGCTAGCTAAGAAAGTGAAAATTCTTCCTCACCAAAGGCATCACGCATCAATTTACTTTGACGTTGATAGGCTAAGTGGGGATTGTCCGGGTGGGAAAGGTAAGATCCATGCCATTTCCATTGTCCTCTACTACAATTTTATCTTTGTTTATCTGAACATTTACCCTGGTAGTATCTGCATCATAAGCATTATTGACCAGTTCCCGAACAAGTTCGATACTCTCTCCGTAGAGTCTCTCTCCTAGATTTATAATGTGGCTCTTATCCACCGTTACAGGAAGACGCAAAGTAGCTTCTTCTCTCATTTGCTACACTTTTTTCTCGCTTTAGCGTTATTATGCATAATGTTTTAGCGCTGTAAAGATAAAGTTACCTGCTAGCTCTGGAGGGGGTTGCCCCGTGTCAAATCAATTAACCCCCTGACCGAAATTGAGGTTGTTGAATCATATATTTTCTAACCGTACGAGGTGTTTGTCTTTTGAAAG
>JABUBK010000024.1_pt1 | contig 24866 bp, 47 predicted proteins | sample 7332671 | NCBI WGS metagenome assembly JABUBK01 (sample SAMN07256342, study PRJNA390944) | subsurface metagenome | isolation source: Methane hydrate marine sediment | place: Pacific Ocean: Eastern North Pacific, ODP site 1244 | collected 2002
AATAGATGGAAAAATGCAGATAAGATTATTGTTTCTACAAATGATTTATTAAAAGGCTCACCTGAAGGTACTGAATATTTACCTAATGTTATTAATGAAAATCTTTGTGATTTTTATAAACCAAATAAGAAATATAATAAATCATCTTTTCATTCTAATCAAGAAGCCATAGATAAAGCATTAGAATATGCTAGAAAATATAATTTAAGATTAAATATTCATAATGAACAATTAGACCCTGTTATTCATTCAGATTATTTAAAAAGATTATCAAGGTATGAATATTATATTGATGTCAAAAAAAGGAATGGAATCGTATTAGAAGCTTTAAGTTTAACTGGATTAGAGGCTTTATATATGGGTGTTAAATTAATTAAATGGGATGGTAAAAGATTATATAAATTTCCAAAAGAACATTATTCAATTAATGTATGTAAAAAGTTAAGTTTTATCTATATGGAGTTGATACAAGATAATTAAAATAGATATTGGTTGTGGAAGTAATAAGTTAAAAGGATATATAGGATTAGATAAAGACGAAAGTTCAAATGCTGATATTATTTGTGATATTCAAAACATACCAATAAGGAAAAATGTTGTTAATAAAATATATTCTGATCAGGTTTTTGAACATTTACATTATCCATTAGATTGTTTAAAAGAATGTAATAGAATATCTATAATACATAGTGTATTAATTATTTCAATTCCTAATATAATGTTTTTAAGAAGGTTTTATTGGTGGTTAATGATAGGTGAAACAACTGTATCTACAGAACATATTAATTCTTGGGGTTTACCTGAATTAGTGAATTTTGCTTATGTTGGGGGTTACAAATATTTAACTCATAGTTTTAATACACATAGCCGTTATCATAAAATAGGTAGAATAGAAAATATAATAAAAAGATTCAATAATAGAATAATAGATAGAAATCTGATAGTGTGGTTTAGTAAATGCATAGAATCTTAAAAAAGATACTAGAAAGTAGACAAAGAGGATCAGATTATTTAATTCCTTTAGAAGAATTAATATATAGAGCAATAAAAAGGATGATAGAAGCAACAGGATATAATAAATTGTTTTGTCCTCAATGTTATTTAAATAGAAGTGTTAAAACTCCAATGGAGTTTAGAACAAGTAAAATAGTTATTGATGTTATACCTATTAGAGATGATCAGGCATATAAGTGTATTTGGTGTTATCATACAACACATCATGGAATACCAATTACTAGAAAAGATGCTTTAGAGGAAATTAAATTAAGGGGTAATTCACCTTGGTTAATGAAGCCTACTTATAGACCTGATGAAAGAGATATGATGGTTGTAAAGAAGAGATTAAGAAAATTGGGGTATATAGAATGAGTAAAAGAAAGAAAATGGATTTAATGTATCCGTTTGTAGCTGATGAAAGACCTAATCCTTTAGGGGGTAAATGTTATGAATGTGGTTATTGTTATATTCATGGTAAAAAAGGCATGAAGATTAGGTTTAAACGTATTAGAGATAAATATTCTGGTGATTTTAGGTTATATCCAAAAATATTAGAAAGGATCAGTAATATTAGAAGTGATAAACCAGTGTTCTTTTGTGACTGTATAGATTATTTGCATGAAAATAATAGTATAGAAAACATATTAGAAATATTCTATCAAATAGAAAATAATAGATATGGTACTATGTTTCTTTCAGTAACTAAAAATCCTTTAAAATATTCAAAAGTATTAGATTCAATACCTGATAATTTAATATTAGGTTTTACAACAGAATCTAATCGTGATTATCCATTTTTATCTAATGCCCCTTTACAGTCTGAACGGAATGATTCAATGTTATACATAAGGGGATTATTGGATTTAAATAATATAGATAATAAGATGTTTATTTCAATAGAACCTATAATGGAATTTGATTTCTATGAATTTATAAATATCATTGATAAAATTAACCCTACTTTTGGTGTAGCCATAGGATACGATAATCATCATCATAAGTTAATTGAACCTATATTAAGAAATACATTAGTATTAAGAAAGTATTTAATTGCTAGGAAATATACCGTTTTTGATAAATCATTAAGAAAAGCACATTGGGAGAAAAGATAAATGAATTTAGATGAAGCCATTAGAGATTATAGATCATCAATTAGTACACATGGAATATTAACGAGACATGATCAATTATCATTATTAAATGTATTTGAGGCTATAGAAAAAGAAATTGATGAGATTAAAAACCATTTAAAAGATATTGATATTCATTTAAGGAGAATTGAATAATGGTTATATGGTTTAACAGTGAGAAGGCAAGAAAACACCTGATAAGTAAAGGTGTTGTTGTTACCTGTAGAAAACAAAGAAAACATTTCGGAACACATAAAGCGGTTTTCACAAATGAAAAAGGAGAAAGAGAATTAATAAATCATGTTGATATAGAATATTTAAATGAAAGTTGGGATGAACAAAGAGAACACGATAAAGTGTTTTATGAATACATACATCTTTCAGGATTTAACACTGTAGAAGAATGGAAGGATGAGGTTAGAAGATTAAATAGTAACAGATGGATGCCTACATATCTTATATTCTTAAAAGTAACTATGGATCGTGATTTATATTGATGGATTTGAAATACATAACAAGCCATCATACGCCTTTATATGCACCAAACGTAGACTACCTATATAACGGTGTGCGAAATGAAAAGGGAAATCGACCAGCTTAACGGGCTGATGAAAACGATCAGGATCGCAAAAATGTTAAAGTTCTATCCTGATCTAGACCTGAAGGAGTTTTTTTAAAATGAGAAACATGGTTGTTGATGTTGGGCAGACTTGTAAGAGATGCACCAAATACAGGGAAATAACGTTCTCTAAGTTCTTTTGTATGGAATATGAAAGGCAAATGGAAAACGTTCGATATATCTGTAAGAACTTCATAGATAGGAATAATGATTAAAATGGCTGATGTTGGTAGAAAAGCTAAAATCAATAAAGAGAAATATTTACGGGCTGTTGAAAGGAAAAGAACTATCAGTGATAAAGTTATAGCTGAATACATTGGATTAAATAGAAGTAATGTCACAAGATTTAGAAATAATAATCCCCTTATTTTCGCTGAAGCAAAAGAGATTATATTAAAGTTTACAAGTGTGGTTTTTGACGCTAAAAATATTTCATATGATTCATTTAAAGAAATTCCAATACTTCTTAAGTATGTTGATGTTATGGAAGGTAGAACTGTATCTAAATCATCTATAAGAGAAAGGTTAAGATATATGTATAATATGTGTGTGCATTTAAATATTCATCCTGAAAATATAACTTTAGATAATTGTACTGGATTAGTGCTTGAAGGAAAAAAGGCTTATTATGCTGATGAGAAGTTTATTAGAGGTTTAGCTTATTTAAAACTTAGAAAAACAGTTAGATCATGGTTTCAATTAATGCATGGTATATCTGGGGAGTATTTGACAAGTTTGGGTATTGGTGCTGAAGCTTCTAAGGGTTCAGGATCGCAATCAAAAGAAAGAGTATTGAAAGAACAAAGACATAAGTTTGATGAAGTTTTAAAAGATACTGTATATGAGATTATAAATAATCCAAGAAATAAAAGATTACATAAATTCAAAGGTATGGAGAAATCCATATATCTAGAAATGAAGGGTGTAACTTATTTCATGTATTATACTGCCACTAGAATAGGTTCAGATGCTACTATTAAACAGGGTGCATTAAGTATCAAAATGAATAATCCTAAACATACATTGACTAAAGATTTATGGAAAATAAATGTAATAGACAAAGGAAAAAGGGGAGGTATTGAATGGAGTAAAATGCTTATTGATGATGGATTAATTAAATTAAAGGAATACATATCTAAAAGATTTAAAATCTTGTTTGATGAACTTGAAATTAAAGTGAAAACAATAAATAAATATTTATTCCCTATATTAGCAAATAATTATCCAATGGAACGCAAGATAATGAAATTGGCATTAGAAAAAGTTGGAGTAACTACCACAATACCTAATCATATATGGAGACACACTTTCGCACAAGATTTCTTACATGCATCTGATTGGAATTATGAATTATGTGCATCAATAGGGGGATGGAAGGATACAGGTACACTAAAAAAACACTATGGAAAAATGTCTGAAGATGCTAAAGAAAGAGGATTAAAATCTGCTATGAAAATACCTGTTAAAGATGTAACATATAAACTGATGTGGTAAAAATGAATTATAACGGTGTTGTTTTATTTGGATGTCTTATTACTATCGGATTTATTTTTCTTGTTTGGTATGAACATAGTAAAGATTTGGATGTAAAGAAAAATGATTGAAATGAAAGGAATAGATATACGTCAAGCAATATCAAAACTTGAACAGCAAAAACCTAAGAACATTGAAGAGTTTGAATTTCGAGAAAGTGAAATTAGAAGATATTTAAACCTATTGATAAACGGTGAAATAAATGAATATTGATATAGTTAAAGTTGTTATTGATGTTCTAATGGTTTTTCCTTTAATTATGGCTATTGTTTTATATTTAGATTATAATACTGATGGAAAATATGATGTTGAATTTAAGATAAGAGATGTTACGTTTAGAAATGAAGCATTATATAGAAAGTTATGGGAGTTTGTAACAGGTGAAAAATTAGAGGTTAAAGAAAATGAATGTTGATATATACATTAACCCTGATTGTGAAACTGTAGCTTCAAAATTAGAATATCATATTAGAATGTTTGAATTAATAGAATTTTACAAATTAATTAAAAAAAATAATGAAATTGTATCTGTTTATTTTGATACTGCTAATCACATAGTAAGTTTTATAGTAAAGGAGAAAGTAATAAATGGTTGATTGTTCAAATTGTGGATCATCTATGATTAGAATGTATTCAAAAGAATATCTAAATAAACATTACCCTGTTAAATCTTATGAAGATAGAGTTAATATGAATTTTCATGTTGAATCAAAAAGATTATTTAAATGTAGTAAGTGTGAGAATATTAAGAGATTAAGCTTTTTTGAATATTTTGTTTATATTATGAAGTATACGATTAAGAGGGTGTTTAGTAAATGAGTGATAGTTTATTAAGTAAGTTGAAGTGTTCAAAATGTGGGGATTATTTTCAATCAGTATACAGTAATGAAAGATTACAGCAATTATTTCCTTATGTTGAAAATGATAAAAGTTTTAAAAACTTAAAAAACATGAGTAAATGGATCAGATTAAAAAGAAAATTAAAATGTCCTACTTGTGGAAAAAGGAAAACAATTAGTAAAAAATTATTAATGAAAATATCAAAGTTGAAACATGATGATAGTTCAAGGTAGAAAAGCCTTTCAAGATATGGTTAATAGTGATTTTATTATGAATCTTGTTTATTTTCTTAAATTATCCCCTGAAAAAGCTGATATTCATTTTGATACTTGTTTAGAATTATCATATAAAAAATATAGGCAATATCCTAATTATTTGGCGTGTAGAAAAGGATTAAGTTTAGTATCTAAAACTAATGCATGGGGTTATCTTGAATGAGTTGTTACGGTAATCCTAGATATTGGGTAAATCCCTATTGTTTTGCTTTAAATTGTCCTAGTGTTAATGATTGTAAAGAAGAAAGAAAGAAAAGACGGAGAGAATTAAAAAATGCGTCTTGATATTAGCGATATGGATAGTACAAAGTTTAATAAAGTTAAATTAATAGTATCTGATGTTTTCACAATTTACTTATATGAAGATAAAGATTCTATTCAAGCAACAATCTTTCTAGATAGAATGAAAGTTAATACTATGGATTTAGAAGGTGCTAATATTGATATTAAAATGAAGGTGGTTAAAGGTAAAGGATATGAGCAATTATGATTGTTGAAAATTATAAATTGACTAGGGAAGGGTTATATTATATGTTAAGAGCTAGATTTAATGAAAGAGATTTTACACCTAATAGAAAAGCACCTAGAGGGGATTTAGTTAGAATTTATACAGTGTGGTTAAAGGATCATCCTAGAGATAGGAAAAGAGTTTTACTTTTTAAAACGTGGGGTAATAGTTTTACAGGTATAGCCATTAAAGATAAGGCGTGTATAGATAATTTGTTTAGTTTTAATGATTATGAGAAGATAAAATATAAAAAGGAGATGGAATTTAGAAATTGAGTGTGAAAATTGGTAGAAAGACTAAAAAATTTATTCAATATTATGGTAAAGACTATGTAAATAAACATTATAAAAAAGGACAAACAAAACTAGATGAAGAAATTGAACATAATAATTTTAGAATAGGGGATAAAGTTAAGTTCAAAAGACCATCCCCAGATTATATAATGATTATTAGAAGATTCATTGATGTTGATTATGTTTCTTTATGTTTACCTGATGGAGATAAGATGTTTTCAGCATTTTCCTATTTAGACTCATTAGAAAAGGTTGATGAAAATTGAGTTTTAAAGTTAGAAAACGATTGAAAGTTATGATGCTTAGACATAAAATTGTAATGATGTTTATTATGATGTTATTTCATATACTTTCTTATATGTTGATTCCTGTAATATTATTATATGGTGTTCTTAGAATAAAATATAATTGGGATTGGATTGGTGTATAGTGTAGGTGTGAAAATGGAGTTTGAATTAAAACAAGTTGATAAAAAGAAGAATACAAATTTACATAGTTTTTTACAACAAGTAGGTATGGCTTATTTATATAATCAGAATTGTGATATGGTAGCTACGGAATGTGCTGTTAATAAAGATGGTGTATACACACTTTCAGGAAGAAATAGAAATTATGAACCACATGAATTAGATGCTCATTATATAATTGATGTTTTAGGTGTTGGTAAAAAGTTTATTCCATTACATTTAAGAGATGAAAATGTTGAATGGCACAACCAGAAAACTTATGATAATATATTAAGAGGTATTGAGGTTAAAGTGTCTAGAAGTGATTTTAGAAACGGTTTTGTAACTACAGGTTGTAATTATCATTATCTTTTAACACCAATGAGACTAATAAATAAAGCTGATTTACCTGATTGGTTTGGGTTATTAGAATATAATAAATATAAATTTAGTATTATAGGTGGATTAGGAAGGTTTAATATAGAAGGTATAAGAGTTGTTAAAAGACCTAAATTTAGAACAATAACGAAAGGTCAATATGATCGTGGTGTAACTTCTGTTAGTACAAGATTATCAATAGAATTAAAAATTAATTTGAGTAGATATTTTAGAATGTTAAAGGAGTTAAATAAAAATGGAGTTTAAATTAGTACCTGTTGATAGGTTGTTTTATGATAATGAGATTAAAAAGAGATTGTCTTATTTTAAGTTGATTCCAGTTTCTAAAGAACATTATGATAATGAAATTATAATTAGCATTAAGAAAAAGGGCGATAAATTTAGACAACAAAAGTTTGATGAACTTGAAATAGCATATTATAAAAGAATAGGAATTAAAAAGTAATGAAGTTTAAGTTAATACCTGTTGATTCAATACCTGAATATGTAAATGTGTATTGTTGTTTTAATGGTGATCATGAACATTTACCTATTATATGGAGAAATACATATAGATCATCATATTCTGGGTGGGCTGATTGGGGAAAAAAGTATGCGATGGTAAATTTTTATCATATGTATGAACAATATATTACTACTAATAATTTTAACAGATTAATTGATGAATTTTTAAGAGTATATTATCATGAGTTTATACATCTATTTTTTCATTTTAAATCAGATAGAGTATATTTTAAAGGCAAATTAAGAAATCTACATCAAAATGAAAAGATAGTTGATAAATTAGCTATTTTATTATACATTAATGAGATTAGACATATTGATAATTGGGCTGATGAAATATTTAAAGGTGAATTTTAAGAAAGATATTTAAGTAAGTTTCATTTACCCTTAAAAGGGTGTGTAGCATTGGAAGAAAGTCTTTATGCACAGCATCGGAGAACACACCCTGAAAGATTTACTGTAGGATGGAAAGGCGTAGATAAGAAAAACCTATCTGATTTACAGGGTAGACCTAAAGGACATAGTTGTTTCGGGTGTATTGTTGAAAAGATGAATCCTAAAGATTGTGATCCATGTAATTTGAATCCTAATAGAGAAAGAATGAAAAGAATTGGATTACTTTAGTTTTTGTCTCATATTTTTGTTACAACATCTTTTAAAGTTTTAATGTTTACGTTATATTGATATGTCTACATCAATTATTAGAAAGAATTTGCCTTATGATTCTAGACAAAGAAGGCAGGAATTAGGTGATCAAGGAGAAATTAATGTAGGTAAATTATTAGCTGATGTATTTGGACATAGAAAAGTATCTTATGGTTTTGATGGATATTCGGAAGGTACAAACGGATACCCTGATTTAGTGTTAAAATTGAATCCTCCAATAGCTATTGAAATTAAAAGTATGTCACCCTTTACTAAGAAAAAGAATAAACGGGGAATTTATAAATCGGCTGGATATGTAGCAATTAAAAGAAGTCAATGGTATGAACAGTTAAAGTTTGCTAGGAGTAGATTAGCTAAATTAATTTTGGTTGTTGAAGTGAGATTAAAGGATAAGGGTTTATACTTTTGGTTTAATAGTGAGCAAATAGAAAAGTATATGAAAATTAGAGAAGGTGAAAGAGTACATATTCATCTTGATGATGTTTTTAATGAAGCTAGATCATTAATTTATCCTGATGAAGTTTTATATTTAGAGCATTGGAATGTAAATACACCTGTAGATAATAATTATCAGCAAAATATTGTTTAGAAGGTGGGGGATTAGGGTTTAGGGACACCGAACAAACCCCATATCCCCCATCTATTAGATAGTGTCGAACAATTTAAGTTTAAAGTTCTATTCGTTTTAGAACTTCTATTCTAGGTTTACAAGTATCTTTCATTGGACAGCCTTCAATTAATATTTTACTTGTGCATTGAAGGATCGTTAATTTAACATTAGTTTTCATACAATATATTAAAAACATATCTCTAAATTCTTTTAAATATTTTAATTCATCTCTTCTATCTGATAGAGAATTTAAGGCTTCTTTCAGCTTCATGTTAGACTTTGTTAATTCCTTAATTCTATCTTTATAATAATCTTTTTGTTCACCTTCATCAATAGATAGACCTATTTCTAAAACATCTCTTTTATCATGAACCTTTAATCCCTTATGAGGTTGATTATAAGGAATGATGGATTTATTATTCTTCAATGTTTGTCAATTCTGATGCTGGTCTAAATCCTAATTTTCTAGGTGGTAGGTTTGTTATCTTTAATTGAGTAGGTATATCATCAGATATTAAGTTTAAAGCTAAATCAATTATTTGATCTACATTACCCTGATATGCATCGTCTTTATCATTAGGTAAATCCTTTGCTTTTAATTCCATAGTTATAAAAACTTTCATATTATTCATCCCCTTTCTTTTTTAAGTATCTTGATGTGGTATTTTCTTCTTTTAAATCGTCTAACCATTCTAATAATTCTGATACCCATTCTTGAAATTTATTAAATGTACTTCCCATTTCTTCTTTATATTCCTGACATTTATCTTCAACTAGACAATGAGAGCATTTATAAAATATTACTCTTAAACATTCAACTTCATAATCTGCTAAAAAACAGAATCCGCAATGCTCACCTATTGTACTTTCTATTTCATTTAATTCTTCTAGTATACTTTCCCATTTAGTAATTGATAGTTTTCTAGCTTCTTCAAAGGTTTTTACTTCAACCATTTTATTCATCCTCTAATTCACTTAATATAATGCATAATGTTAATATGATACCTATAAATAACATAATAAAATTCATCATTGAAGATGAACAAATAAAAGAAATATCGGCTGTACTACCTAAATGTAATCCTGTTATGAATAAAAATATAGCTATAGTTACTCTTAAAAATGTTCTAATGTTTTGAGATAGTTTCTTTATTTTGTTTTCAGCCATTTTACATATCCTCTATATTTAATGTTTCTAAACATCTTTTGCATAATTCTTTAGATAAATTATCAATGTTATTTTCTAAACAATCAGTACCAAAAATATCATTTATTCCTTTAATATTCATGTATTCTGAAAAATCTACATACATAAGATTTAATTCATTTATTATTTTTGTTAAAAATTCACAATTATGTAACTCTAAAATTTTTATTATTATATCAATAGAATTTTGAAATCCTTTTAATGAATCTTTATATGGTTTATCACATACAGGAAATATTTTTACTTGTTCTAAATGTTCTTTATTTATCATTTTTATTCATCCTTTTTAAGTTCTATAATTTTATTGGTTCCATAATTTCGTTAAATTTATTAAGCAATTCATCTTTCATTCTTTCGTGTTCAACTCTTATATCAACATTATTATTTATTAGTTCTGTTATCTTAGATTTTAATTCTTCTTTTTCTTGTCTACAAATATCATTTAGTATATGTTTTATTCTAGAATATATTTTTTGATATTCTTGTTGATGTATTTCTTTAATACGTTTTTCTTCCCATTTTTTTCTTTTTAGATATTTATTTCGGCGTATTAGTTCAGTTGTACGTTTTGTTGATTTTTCGTTTTTAAGATAAAACATAAATACTTTAGTCATAGCTTGTTCTTTATTAATTCTTTGTGAACTTTCGTTTATTGTTTTTTCTAATACGTCTTTAAATAAATTTACTTGTTCTTGTGTATCACATGAAATTGTAAATTGAAATCGTGTTATATTATTCACCTTCTTTTTTCTCTTCAGGTTCTATTACTTCAGCATCAATGTCTTTGATAGGGGTTTCTGGTTGGTGTTCTATCTGTGTTAGTTCTCTGATGATTTCCTGTGCATCTTCATCAGGTTCTATCTTTATGTTAATGTGGGGGTCTATTAGATATCGACATGGAGGATTCATATCTTGTGGGTTTATTTGGTTGTAACAGTGTTCTAATACAGACATTGTTTCATTGTTTTGTAGTGGACATCTTAAATGTATTCCATCTATAGATACGAATATTGAGTTTTCTTCTAAGAGGTTTGCTTTACAGATGAATATTTGTGCTAGACTTGATTCTCTTGTTAAGTTAATTAGTATATCTCTGAGGTCTAAAATACTTTTTATATTTTTGCTTCTAAGTTTCCTTTCAACTTCTTTAATTATAAAATCCTTTTTACCTTCTTTACATGATAGACATCTTTGGATTACAAGTTCATCAACTGATCCGATTGGTTCCCCTTTCTTCTTTTTATGGAATAGTTCATAGCAAACATATCCTGATAGATCACCTTCGTATTTTATGAATTTACATTTTATCTGGTCTAGTGTGAATTGTACTGATGTTGGTATTTCTTTAAAGGCAATATTATCTATACCTTCTTTAATGAGGGTGCAAACTTTGAATAGTGCATCCCCTTTTATTGCTACATCATCAGGGAACTTATCAGTTATTTCATTTATTACGTTATTGATATATTCTTTTTGTTCATCTGTTTGGATTCTAAAAGAAATTGTTGGGCTCATATTGGCATCCCATTTAATGGGTTGGTGCGAAATATATAATGTTTTCGCTGTAAACATTTGTGTAAACATTCTTTCAGAGTGGACAAAATCTTTAATGTTTACGCCTCTTTCTCTTGAATATGTCAATTAAAGGGGTAAAAAAATTTCGTTTTCAATTTTTTTAAAAAAAACGTTTAGTTTCGCACACATTACGCACCAGTTTTTAGTGCAAAATGTGTAAACATGGATTCCCCAATATCCCCTATAAAGGCTTCTATTGGCTAAAGGGGTTGTTATATAGGTAATCCCAAATTTAAATTTATTTTTTGTCTACGCACACGTAGGCTAAGGTTAGTGCGTTTTAGAATTAGGTGTGAAAGTATAGTCCCCCCCCAGAGCTAGACCCCTTTTCAACAGGTAACTAAGATAATATAATATATCAGTAGGGGAAAAAAAAAACAAAATGTGTGCCTTGAAGAAATGGTTACAATGTTTAATGCTTCTCTGGGGGTGTGTCCTTAGTGACTTCATCAGGGATAACAAATAGAGATGGATGATCATACCTGATTTGTTTAGCAAGTCTATAATATTTATTATGCCCCATTCTAATTTTACATTCTCTTTTTAATACTATAGCTAGTAAGTCTATATCTATTATATTTTTATCAGGGTTATAGTATTTATCAAAGAAGTTTATTGCTTTTGTTTGGATTTCATCAAGTGTTAGTTTTGAAAATTCTTTCAGTTCAGCATCTTCTAAAGCAATTTTATATCTATCTTCTTGTGTTGAAAGTTTTTTCCTTTCATATTGAGCCCTGAATATTGGACATCTTTTTGATTTATCTTTAGGATTTAATTTGTGACAGTAATTTGTTCCTCTTCCCTTTAGACATGATGGTTTTGAACATAGGTTATTATCAAATAAACCATATTGTATTTTAGTTTTGAAATATGAATATACTTTATCTTTAAATTGAGATGGATAAAGCCTATATATTGTACCTTTACCCCTATCATGCATTACCATATGATATTGTAAAAGATAAGTTCTAATATCCTTTTCTAATAGTGCTTTATTTATAATCGGTATAAATAGGGGTTTACCTTTAAATCTGAAAGATTCAATGGTTTTAACTAAGGCTTTTGTTACTTCTTTATACCAATCTTTCTTTGACATCGCATAACTAGGTTCATCAAATTCAATAGGTGTACCTCTTCTAGAAGTTATTACACATCTTAGAAATTCGGGATATTTGAAAACTATATCATCAACACCAAAATATTTAGGTGATAATGTTCTACATACATCAGATACAATATATGATTTTGACACTCCCCCTTCACCAGTGCAAGTTACGTTTATAATCTTCATTTGTTTTATTCTTCTTAATAATTCCATAGTGAAATATGGGTAATATCCTAAAGTTGGATTAACCATAAATTCATGATTGCCTATTCTTTGTGAATGTAACTTTTCAATCTTAGTATATATTATATCATCTATACTTTTATGAGTAGTTTCTATCGACAATTTTCTATATCCTCCAAAAGTTCTTTTTGTATTTGTTTGTACCAATCCCTTTTTCCTAGTTTTAGTTTTCTATGATGTTTCTTTCTTTGAGATTTGGACATATCCATTCTATTAAAATCAGCGTTATTTCTTACAGTATATAAATCTTCATCCCTATAGGACATACCATTTCCTATTTTACCAGCAAGCATAATGTTATACTTCTTTTGTATCGTTTTCATTCTCACTCAACTCTTCTATTAAATCATCTAAAGATTCATATTCAAGGTTTCTGCCTGTACTATATTCAATTTTATCTTTTCTAACAAGCATGTTTAATCTATCTAGAAGATTTATAATTGCATTTTTTAGTTTAAAATAATTTACAGTTTTTACTTTTTTAATTAGTGGTATATCGTTTTTTTCCATGTATTCTTTAGACATTGTTATTCCACACCATTTAATAATATTAGGTATTTCTTTTTCTGTTATTATTTTTTCAACGTCTTTTTGAAATGTTTCATCCTTCCATGATCTAGGAATATCATAATAGAAATTTAGTATCATATCCTGTACTTTTGATTTTGGTATTTTTTCATTATTAAAGGCATTAAAGATTTTTGTAAATGCATTTTCTATATATGCGGGAAAATCAATCCTTTCTTTTAACTCTAATTGAACATCAAAATCTTCAGTGGACATAATTATTCTTCATCCTTATTTCTACCTAATATTCTATCTGTTAAAGACCTTTTCTTTTTCTGATCTGGTTTAGTTTCTTTTCCACTAACTGCTTTTTGCATATCTACACCTAGTCTCTTATGTCTACCATCAACAGAATACATAGTATTTAGATAATTATCTGCAAATTTACGAGCCCAACCACCACCCCTTTCTTTTTCTATTAACATGAAATACGAAATCCAATAAGGATCAATAGGGTCTATATGCGAAAATCTTCTAACATCTATTTTACCTTTTTCTAAATATTCTTTATCAGAGCCATATTGAGGTATTAAAACTTTAGCGGATTCTGATCCAGCATCAATAATTTTTATAGTTGTACTTGTTTCTTCCCCTTTTTTCAATGCATCAGATAGTGTTTCATCTAATGGGAAATATTCTTTTTCATCCATTTTAAAGCAATCCTAATTGTGTTGCTATAATGTAGGTTAATGCACCTATAGCCATTAAACCACTATTTCTTATCCAATCTTCTTTTCTTAAATGTTCTTTTATTTTCATACCTACTAAATCCATCATGTTTCTATCAGATTCTTTTACAGCCATTTCCTCAGTTATTTCAGGTATTTTTTCTGTATCAGCCTCTAAGTCTACACATACAAATATTTCTGATTTCTTTAGCTTTTCTATAGCTTCATCATTTATATCTGATGTTTTTAAATCTTCATCCTCTTTCAACTGTAGACAGCTATGTATTCCATCAGCTAATGAACCTATCTTTTCTACAACTGTTTTACCTTTTTTATCTGTTGTGTTTTGTTCAATTCTGTATGTAATTCCTTTTCCTACTTTACCTAACCAAAATACAAATGTTTTTGTTTTATCCTTCCACAACCATGATTTAGCTCTTCTCATAAATGCCTTATCATCTTTTGTTATAATTCTTTTAGGTGTCAATTCTTTAACGTCTAATGGAGATACCAACCTTTCAACATCAGCAAAGTAAAACATTTTCATCTTAGTTTTTCCTTCTCCTTTTCTAAGAAAAAAATAACCTATTAAAATTATTACGCCGACTATAGCATAAATCAGTGTTTGATTTTCAAATATTTGTGGAAATGCTTTAAAAATACCTTCAAAGAATGACATTTCAGATCATATATATGAATTACACCAAATACTTATATATTTTATCACTCCATTAGAAAAGTACTGATGAGGGGTGTATCATTTGGGTGAAAAAGTAAAGAATAAGATTCTTGACAACATAGCACTACCTGTTGCTATGGTCGCCACTCTAGTAATTGCTGGGATTACCGCCGCCGCCTCCATTGAAGAGGCTCTTAAAACCGCTTTGATATCCGCCGCTGGTTTGTTCGAGGTATATTTCTTGTTCCTCATGATCAAGGAATTATAGCTTTGAACCTGTCAAAGTCTTTGAATCGTGATCTTCCCCTCTTCCCTTTAACGGGAAAACTCTAAGTTTTATATTGTCTCATTCTTTTGAGACATAGTTTTAAATACCCCACAAAATATTTAGATTAGTTCTTTTTATATATGTATGATTTAAAAATGATGAGACAAAAGTTTGTAGTGTTTGGATTATGCTTAATAATCCTATCAAGTATATTATCACCATTGGTTTATGCTTATCAGGTTGTTGTAGATGGTAGCGGATCGGGCGCACCTGAATTAAATTGTCGATGTGAAGAACGATATTCTAGAACATTTTATAGTAATTATTCAAATAGATTTTATTCAATATATACTTATTTAGGTATGGGTTATCCAGCCCAAGAAATACATTATTCAAGTTCAGTAGATGGTATAACGTGGACAAACCATCAACAGTTTTTAACCAGTGATAGTAGGATGCTTCATACATCACCAGCTATTTATTTGCATCCTGATGGTAGATTTATAGAATATTGTTATGAATCATATACTGATGATGATTCTTTATATTGGGGTAGAAAGGAAATATTATTAAATGGTTCAATAGTGAATAATATAACTTCTACTTGCATTATAAACGGTGATTTTGGACAAGGACAATCACGAGCTAATGATGAATATTCGTTAATTGTAGATTCTGAAGGATTCATATACATAGGTTTTGAAAGTGTATCATCAACTTTTGTAAGTACCTTTTATGTTATAAAGAGTTTATTTAATAATGGTACATGGAATCATGAACAGTTTGGCGATGTATGGAATATTGAAAGTGAATGGATAGATAATGGAGGGGCAAATCCACCTAATGATAAATGGGGTGGTAGATTATTTCCATTACATGAGACTGAAGATGCAGGATTAGTATTTTATTATTGTATAAATTCAGCAACGCAAGAAATATTTTCATCAATGTACTATGATAATTCAACTGATGATTGGATAGGTTTAGCTGGTGGTTTATTTTATGATAATGAAGGTGGTGGTTGGGCTGATGAGGTTTGGACACTAGGATATTCTGATGATATAGCAGTATTCTTTATGCAACATGAATCTAATCCAGATGGATTTATAGGGTTAGAAGCTAAATTTTTAAATGTTGATACTAATACATGGGAGAATCAAACGCAAATAGGTTTTGATGTTGTTGCTGATGAAGGGGGAGTAAAGTTTATGCCTTTAGTAAGTGTAAATGAAGAATTTGAATCAATAAACTTTATATGGTCAATAGTTGGAAATGATACAATATGGTATAGAAGAATGTATCCTAATCATACACTTGAAGATATAGGAATATTAGAAAGTAATTTAGATAATGTACTTATAGAAGATAATTTTAATTCTCACCCTAGATCATTCTCCCCTATGGGTGTATCATGGTGGGTTGATGAAAGTTCAATACCTGAATTTCAGTATTCAGGAGATTTTATACTACATAATTATTTAACATTCTTAGATGATAATTGGTCAATACCTTATGGGCACTACAATACAACACTATATAATTCTGATGGTTCAATAAATGATGGATGGATATTTAGGGCAGAAACATACAAGTTTGTATCTTACTTTTATAATGCCTCATTATTCCACTTAAACTTTACTGATGGAGAACATGAAATAGTATTCTCATATAATAATGCAACTCAAAGATTAAGTGTTGATTCTGATGATCAGTTTATAGTTGGAAGTTATTATTTTAATATTACTGAATATTTGGGTGGTATCGTTAAAGCTGAATGGGGGTTTATACCTAATACTAACATAGTTGATATTGAAGATACATTAGTATATTATTATCTTTATAATGAAGAATTAGATTCTGAACAAACATCATCAACAGGGATAAGTTTTAATATCTATAATCTTGGGGGATTTACATATTATACTTTTGAAGGGGATGGAGGTAGAACGCAGGGTGGATCACCATTTCAAATATATGCTACAGATGGTAGCACAAATAGTAGAGCTAGAGCAGAACAGGTATTTAGAAAGTTACAGCATATAAACTTCTTAATAGAAATAGATATGGATAATGAATGGGAATCTGGAAATGGTGAATTTGATATTGATGCTGGTGTAGGATATTTAGATATAGGATTCGATTATAGATTAAATGGTACTTGGGTAGAAGGATTTTTTATTAGATTATATATTCAAGATGCTGATGTTGGACATCATGATGGTGGTATTGATCATGATTGGTTAGAATGGAAAATAGACTTTCACAATTATAATCCAACTACAGGAGATGTTCAACATTTAGCTACACAAATAATATATTCAAACCATTGGGGTTATGAACATGAAAATTATGACCCTGATTATTACAATAGAACATCATGCCAATTATGGATAGACTTATGGTTTGATAAAGCTAATGCATCAACAACAATAGCAAGTCAAGTTAATGCTTATTATCACGGATTAAGAGAACAAGGTAACGCATGGTGGTTTGGATATGGTACTTTTGTACCTATGATAAGCGATTATGATAATGCAAAGTTCTTAGATGATTTATATGATGAGGGGGGAAATGTTACTAATTGTCAAAAGTTTGATTTAATTAGGTTTTTTATAGAAGTTAATAAAGTCAATATTGCTGATGGTAATGATGAGACATGGACAGTTAGAGCCATAGAAGATATGCATAGACAACAAGCTATAGATCGAATGGAAGGAATAGATGAACCTACATTTGTTCAAACTAAAGTATTAGATATGCCCCAAACAGGTTTTATAAATGCTATTAAATCAGCATTAGGTAATATAGCTAATTCAATTAGTCAAGGGATATTCTTTACATTAAAATCATTATGGGCTGGTGTTGGTTGGGTTGCTGAATTAATGGGTTTAAAAGATTGGTATGATGCATTGTCAATAATGATTAGTAATATATCTATAGCTTCTATGAATTTCATGGAGGCATTAGAAATAGCATTGATAAATTCAGCATTATTATTAGAACAAGTATTAAGATTATTTACAACAGGTATAGTAAAATATGTTACATCTCTATCGCTTTTTATAACAGCTATGTTAAGTTGGTATACAGCAATAGCACAAATGTTTTCTGGTGGGGGAGTATGGAGTATAGATATTTGGATGTCTTTAAGTCTTGGTGATTGGGTAGGATTATTAGTGACTCTATCCCCTGTATTATGGCTTAATAGATTAAATAATTCTGATGATTGGATAGCAACAGCCCAAGGCGATATTACATTTGTTATATGGTTAGTAACCGGATTGTTTCATTTCCTTTCAATGGTAATTATGTTATCATTATCACTAATGAACTTTTTAATAGGATTGTTACCCATATGAAAAAAAGAAGTATATTTTTTTTAATTATCATACTTTTATTCAATATACCATTAATTCATAGTGCAACAGAAGAGGGATATGGAGAAGGAAATGATAATCTTGGACAGTTTGTAGATAGTTTTGAAAATACGGATAATATAACTGTAATGGATGATGTTATTAGAAATTCAACTTTAAACTGTATTGAATTAAATGTAACAGTTCAAACTACCGCAATATATAATTTAACAAATCTAAGGGAACATGATTTCTATGGAGGGGCATTTATTGTTCAGGTAGTTTATTCAATAGATAATAATGATGAATTAAGAGAATGGAGTAGTGGTGTTAATAGACTTGGAAGAGGATATATCTTTCTCACAGTTGATAGTGCATGGTTAGATGATAAATATGTTAGATTCAGATGGTATCCATATATTTCAATAGGTACGGCTAAACAGAGTGAGTTTCAAGTATGGGATGGTGATTATGACAGATCAGATAATACCGATTTCCCATCCGGTTCAGCTTTTCTATCAAAAGGTAACGGAATGTTATATAGACAACAATGTTTAGTTGCTAATGCATGGGAAACACTAGATAATCAAGTAGATACAAGCGGAGGATCAGAAGGTAATGTTACATTATTCTTTCAAATACATGATGCTTGGGGAGATACCACTGTTGGATGCTGGTTAGATTGGATAGAAATAAATGATGGTGCTGGTGGTGCAGATAATATAATAACCATTAACTATAATAATTCAAGTCCTATTACTATGGAACAATTAGGTACAGAAGGTGATTATGGTTTTTCATTAAGTCCTGAATTACCATTTAGTGTTGGTGGTTATGAAGGGGATGGTTATTTTATTACTGAAGATTATTTAAATTATACTACAGGAAATAGTTTAACACTTTTAACAAATTCATCTATTCCTTATGGTACATCACTGACAGTACATTTTAGTAATGATAATGCTACATGGATATTAAATGATTGGGAACCGATGTTTGGAGGGTTTGAAGCAATAGATTTAAGAGATTTAGATTATTCGGATATTTATTTTATGTACAATTTTACAGGTACACCAGCACTAACACCTAGATTATATCAATCAAGATTAATTACAACAATAGGGAATGTTTCAATATTACCCTGTAATATGACTACATATAATGCAAGTTCTATAAATGTTATTGTAGGTACTTTAAATGCTGGAAATTTAGCATCAACATATTTTGTTGATAATGATTGGTATAATGTATCGGAGGAAAATGCAGTACCAGCTTTAGATGTTAGATTTAATTTTACCAATGTTATAGGTAATGTAACTTGTGGTTGTGTAGAAGTATTTCAAACCTATACAGGGCATTCACATCATGAAATTGAAGTACAAGCATATAATTTTTCATCTTCATCATGGTTTACTATCGGTCTATTACTCTATAATACAACTGCTAATTGGGTTTGTTGTGGTCTAGGGCATAATCCAAATCATTGGTTTAGTAATGGTGATATGTGGTGTCGGTTTTATCATGCAGATCAGGGGCATTTAGCTCATGCAATTCATATTGATAGAATTGATTTAAGGGTTTCATATGCTGAAGATTGTCCTTTTGTTTCTGGAAATGGGGGTATTAGTTCAAGTGGTATTTTAATCATTATCTTTTTATTGTTAATCGGTTCAATACTGATATATGGAGTGTCTAGGAAAAGATGAGGAAAAGGACACGAAATAGAATAATTATACTTGTTTTTATAGCTATAGCATTATATTTTATTATTTTGAATCAAATAGATAGATTTGGTACTATAGGGGGAGAATGGAATATAATAACTAATCAGATTATAAGTGTTTTTCCACAGATAATAGGAATATGTTTGGGATTTGTATTTCTAATTCAAGATGTTGGATATAGTGAAACATCTTCAGTTAGATTATTATTGATAACAGGTTTAGAAGGTATATTTTTTGCTAGTTTATTTTATGAATTAAATAGTAATGGTGTATGGATAGATGAGATAATAACAGCATCCTTTACAATTACTGATTTACAAATTGTTACTGTGTTATTCTTTCTTTTATTAGGTGTATTAATTGGATTGATTAAAAGATGAAAGATAAAGTACATCCATACAGGGGTATCAGGAAGAGATTAGATAGAAAGAAAGAGCATATAGAAAAAGCTGATTTTGAAAGATTAATGTTTGTATTAAAACAACATAAAAGAATAGTTATGTGGGGTAAAGATGTGAAAGATGATCATACCCCTACAAAATATATAGTTGTAGAATTTAATTTAAAAGATGCAATTACAATATCTGATTTTGAGGAATTGTTATATCAAGAAATGGGGTTATTGTTATGAATAAATTGGAAAAGTTAAAAAGATGTTGGTTTGTAGTTAATATAGTATATCGTAAAGAAATTAGAAAGAAGTTACTGAAAGTATTGATAGTGTTTAATGGTATTTTATTATTTATGTCAATACTTAATAATATGCCTTCAATGGTTTTATTTTTATTAAATATGTACTATTTATATAATTATTTAAAATATGAATACCCTGAAGAGGGATTAAAAATAAAAGATAGATTCAAAGGTATGGATCAATGATTGATATTTATTATATTTTAAGAGGTTTAATTTATGCCCAATCTTTATTATGGATAAAATTATTAGATTATGATTACGATATAAAGAATAACCTTATCAAAATATCATTTACAACATCTTTAGGATTATTATATATATGGTTATCAATTAGTAATTTTAGTTTCAATCAATATACTAATAATTTATTAATGTTCTATGTTTTCTTAATGTTATATGCTTATGTTATTTTAAGGGTGAACTATAATTTTTATAATTCTGTTTGTCTTACGTTTTTACTTGTTTTCATTAACAGTTATTATTGGGAATTTATGTTACATTTTAACGTAATAGTGTTTTATGGGTTAAATTTTAATCAATTCATTCAAGCACTACATTTAATACCAGCTTATCTATTATATAGAAAATTAGAAATTACAAATAAACCAATGTTTAAAAAGATATTACTTTATGGGATGATCATTAGTGGATTAAATTTACTAGAGTTAAATTTTATTCCAAATGGTTTTGTTATCTTTGGGAAGTGGTTTCATTTAAGAAGCCGAATTAATAATCTTACAAGATTCATATGCATAAACACATTATTATATGCATTAATAAAATATACAAAGTTAATAAAAAAAGAAGGGAAGATTACTATTTCTTTTCTAGATAACACACCGAATTAACAACTGATACTTTGATACCCCTGTACTTTCTAGACTGTGCATCTATTCGCTTGTTTAACTGTGTTCTAATGTAATTAGCATCCTTCCCTTCAATTTCAACTTTAACCAAGTTAGCACTCCCCGTTTTGAAGGCTTCAAGAATAGGATCGTATTTGCTCCCTTTTCTGTATCTCCTAGATGGTTTCTCCGAGACAGGTTTTAGATCAAAATCAAGTTGGCTTACAGGTGCTACATCTTCAGGTGTTATAGTTTCTTCATCCATTGTAATATTCCATTAGTATTTATCTATTTATAAGTTTGTCGATGATTAGAAGTATATATTTAGAATCCATAATCCATTAATAAGAATCCATAGGTATTATTTAGAATATGTCTAGAAGAGAAAGAATCGAAATTATCAAAGAGATTCTAGAACTGTGTAAAACACCTGTTTTAAAAACCCATATTGTCTATAAGTGTAATTTAAATTTTAAGATTGTTAAAAAATATTTAAATTGGTGTTTTGAAAGAGGTTGGTTAATGTGTGAAAAAGTAAACCGTAACATATTATATACAACAACTATAGTAGGTTCTGATTATTTGAACTTACTAACTAATGATGTGTTAGAACCTTTACAGTTTTAGAATACCACTTTTTTATTAAAAAATGGAGAATTTATATTATCTAATGCATCTTTTAGTTTATTGTTTATATCGACATATACTTTCTTTTCAAATTGTTCAGGTGTTAGTTCAGTATAGTATAGTCGGTGATGCCCTCCTTTTCCTGTTGTTGTTTCATATGTAGCATATTCATGATCTACCAAATCATTCAAAAAGAATATAACTGATGCCCTAGAAGGGAAATCATCAGGCATTTCTTTTAACAAATATTTCCACATTGAACCTGAATTTATTTTTTCTTCTATAGATAGTAGTTTTCTGATTATGTTTTTTTTATAATCAGGTACTAAAACTTGTGATCCTTCTCTTAGTGTTCTTACAGTCCACATATTGTTCAATGGGAATATACAGTTAAAGTATATAAATTGTAACGGAATAGGGTTACTGAATAATATTATCCAAAAATTCTTAAAGTCCAGTGAATTATAAGGAGATCAGGGATGCCAGATGCAAAAATGTTTACTAAAACTTGAAGATTTATTTTTACTTTATCCTGAAGTGACAAGAACACAGATTAAATTAAAATGGAGTAATAGCCACCTAGTTAGATTGTATAAAGATGGTTATAAGTATTGTAGTCTTTGTAAATATCTAATTAAGTTAAATATTGATTTTTGTAGAAATTGTGGGAAGATGTTTAGGTGTAGACCTAGATCAAAGTCTAATATGTATGATTTAGTTACTGAAAGTATTTATAAGCCACAAACGATAAGATTAAGGAGTTTAAAAAAGTGAAATATACTCATAAGCAAATTCAGGATATGCTTAAGTTAGCTGAACATCATTTTCATAAATTGGATAATAGAAATAAAATAATATTAAAAACTATTGAAGAGTTATCAAGTTTAAATAAATTATCAATTAAATTGATTTTAAATGAAATAAATCCTTATGATATAGAATTATTCGATGAATTATTCGATGCTGATTTTATGATGTTTCAATTAAAAAGATTATTAATACCTGATAAATATACAGAGACATTATTTAATAATGTAGTCAATAATAAACTTGAAAGAGAATTAAAAAGATGGGGATTAGATGAGTATCAAGAAAAGAATAAGTAGATTAATCGCATATAAGTTATTTCCTTCTTATCCTAATTTATTTAAATCATTTAATATGTATCCTGATCATATAGTTATTGAACCCACTAATAGATGTAATTTGAAATGTCCTGTTTGTTTAAGAAATAATATGAATAGATGTTTAGGCGATATGGATTTAAATAGTTTTAAAACGATTATAGATAGTATTCCTACATTAAAATGTATTTCATTATTTTTTATGGGTGAATCTTTTTTAAATAAAGATATATTTTCCATGATTGAATATTTAAATGAAAAAAAGATTGAATCAAGAATAGCAACAAATTCAACATTATTATTATCAAATATTGAAAAGATTAAAAATAGTAGTTTAACCAGTTTATATATAAGTTTAGATGGATTGAGTGAAGAAACATTAACAAAGTATAGGGTAAATTCTAATTATTTAGATGTAATGAATGGGATAGTTAAAATATTAGAATATAAATCATTGAATAAGTTAGATACTGATATTTCTATAAGATTTTTAGTTTTTAGTTATAATGAACATGAAATTGTTAAACTTAATGGTTTTTTTGATATCTATCCTGATGTGAAAATATATTTAGTTAAGACTATATTAGATTGGGGATTTGAAAAATTACCTTTAGATAAAAGAAGTTTACTATCAAGTAATAAGTTATTAAGAAGATATAATGATGATGGTACATTACATGAATCTATGAATTTATGTCCTTATGTTAATGAATCTATAATAACGTGGGATGGTAATGTAATTCCATGTTGTAACGATTATGATGCAAAGTATATAATGGGTAATGTTTTTGAAGAGAATTTTTATAATATATTTTATTCAAAGAAATATAATGAAATTAGAAAAAGGATGATGAGAAAAGAATTAGAAATATGTAAGTATTGTAAAAGTGTAAAAAATCCAACAGTAAAATTTTCAAATTGGAAGATGTTATAAAATGATTAAAGTCTTACACATTAATAATACCGCTGGTGTTGCTGGTTATCTATCTGCCTTTATGAAAGAATATTATGATGTTGACAGTTTAGTTATGATAAGAAAATTGTATAATCCATATTATTTATCAAATGAGTTTGTTAAAATATTTGATTGTAATTATAAAGAGTTTTTAGTTAGATGTTGGATAAAAGGTTTATTTTATGATATTATACATATTCATGGATCAGATGAAATATTAAATATGTTTAAATCTACTTTACTATATAGAAATAAAAAGTTCATTATTCACTATCATGGTTCTGATATTAGAAATCTTTGGGATGAAAGAGAACATAGATGGAAAAATGCAGATAAGATTATTGTTTCTACAAATGATTTATTAAAAGGCTCACCTGAAGGTACTGAATATTTACCTAATGTTATTAA
>JABUBK010000025.1_pt1 | contig 24858 bp, 42 predicted proteins | sample 7332671 | NCBI WGS metagenome assembly JABUBK01 (sample SAMN07256342, study PRJNA390944) | subsurface metagenome | isolation source: Methane hydrate marine sediment | place: Pacific Ocean: Eastern North Pacific, ODP site 1244 | collected 2002
AAACACAGTTCTTTAAAAACCTGTTGAGTCCCCCTGGTCCACAACCAGCATCAAGAGTTAAGCCTTTAGCCTGTTTAGCCATCCAAATCTTATATGGCCAAGGGTTCAGGGCTTGCTGTTTCGTTTTAGGTTTCCATGCTTTGTAATGTTTATCGTAGATTTGTGGACTGCCCCCACCTCCGTACCAGCTTAATGAGGTTTTTTCTGATACTCTGTCTGCGCCCGTCTTCTCTCCCAATGTCTACACCATTTAAGATGGACAATTAACATTTCATTCAATACAATGCGTGGCCACTTCTTATAACTTACGTTCTTAGCATTCAGAATGATATTATGGAATTTTCCAAAGTGGAACCCTTTCTGCCATTTAAACAGTCTAGGGTTTCCAACTAGGTGAGAACGTCTGAAAATTCCTGGCTTGGGAGCTTCGGGATGAATCTGTATAGACGGTATAAAGCCGACTAACGCTTTTGTTTCTTTTCTTATTCTCTTGAATGCGCCCTGGATGTTTCTCGTGGGAAGTTCATCATCAGCCAGCAAGTATTGCCATTCACCTGGATGTAAATGTTTCAGCATAAAGGTTTTTTTAGCTACTTGGCTCTCGTAGAAAGTCTTACATGAAAACCATTTGAGAGGACATTTTAACTTGAGACTTTTAACTATTTGTTCTGTCCCATCAATGCTCCACGGCACTTTAGCAGTTGGATACCCCTTCCAAGCACCATCAAACACTTGTATCTCATCCACATATTTATGCAAAGCTAAAAGCGAAGCTGCAATAAACTGAGCCGCATTCCACACGTAAGATTGAATAACAATACGCAACTTTTTTAACCTCTCATCCATATATTGTTCATTCTTAAATAAGAGGTTTTGGAATGTATAATGTAATACACCCAAGTTTTAAACATGGAAAACACTTTGAGATAGGCAACTTCTGCCACATCCTAGAAAACTGTGAAGTAGGCGACAACGTAACAGTGAGAGATTATGTACGTTTAGGAAAGGGAACAAAAATCGGGAACAATGTTTATCTTGACAGCTATGTTAGGTCTTCAGGAGAAAACAGAATTGGCAATAATGTAGTCTTACGGTACGGCGCTGAAATCGCACGACAAGTAACGGTTGAAGACGACGTGTTCATCTCAGGTAATGTAGCCACCATATTCCAGACACACCAGAAAAAGGTTGGAGAACCTGTAAAGAAAAGCGCATTCATCAGCAAGGCTGGCACGGTAATAGGTAAAGGGTCGTTCATTGGCATGAATGTTGTTATCGGTCCTGGATTAAAAGTAGGTCCTAAAGTAGTTATCGGCGCGTTAGCAATGGTAACTAAAGACTGCACGATACCTGGCGTCTACATTGGCATTCCAGCCAAGCTGGTACGTAAATTTTGAAAGCTAAGGAAATAGCAACTTTTCTTAAAGCGGAAATAATCGGTGACGAAGACAAAGAAGTAGTTAATGTTAGCCATTTAGACACGGCCCAACCTACCGACTTAACATATTGTGAATTTAAAACCGATGAAAAAGACGCAAAGGCAATACTATCAACAAACGCGGGAATAGTAATTTGCCGAAAACCAAAAAAGGTTCAACATTTTAAAGCCGCCTTGATACTGAGTAACCAACCAAGATATGATTTTGCGCGGGTAATAACCAAATTCTTTTATCAAAGAAAACGCAGCATATCGTCAAGTTGTTATATGGGCGAAGATGTGAAAATAGGAAGTAACCCTGACATACATCCAGGCGCCGTTATCCATGACGGAACTGTAATCGGAGACAGAGTTACTATTCGTGCCAACGCTGTTTTAGGCGGAGAAGGATTGACTCTCGGTAAAAGTGTAAATGGTGAATGGAAAGGAATATCTTTCTTAAAACCACTAATTATAGGAGACGATGTTGAAATAGGTGTAGGCACTCTAGTTCAGAAAGGAACCTTAAAACCCACAGTTATTGGTAAAGGAACAAAAATTGGACCGAACTGTAATATTGCACACCAAGTTAAAATCGGGTGTCATTGCGCCATCCCTGGACTCACATTAATTGGTGGCCACGCAGTAATAGGAGACTACACATATATTGGACCACAATCAACAATCTTGAACGGAGTAAAAATAGGCAAGAACTGTTTTGTGGGAATAGGCTCTCTTGTTATGAATGATGTGCTTGACGGACAAACTGTTGCGGGTAGGCCAGCCATAGAAATAGAAGAGTTTAGACGGCAGAGAAAACGGTTAAAAGAGCTTCTCAAATGATTATTGGAAGATTAGTTTTATGACTTCAAATGCTTCAGCATATTTTGTTCTCACATGTGGCGCACGCGACCTCATAACCGACTTTAAAAATTCTTTGTTAAACCTGTCTGGTCTTAAATTAATTTGTGATTTATAGCATAGAACCGCTTCTACTTTTTTCTGAACATGTCTCTCTTCTAAGGGAACAAAACAATTTTCTCTAAGCAATATATGGTTTCGAATAAGTTCATATCCTAGAATTGTGCTATGTTTAAATGCTCTTAACGCTTCTGTTGTGATAGTTTGATGGTCTTGATGTAGGTCTAATGTGGAAGGAGTAAGTACCAGGTCTACAGTGTTTTCTTCGTTATAATCATATAAGAGTTGTAGAATTTGCTGTCTAAATCTTTGGAAATGTCTTGTTTTAAAATCGAGAATGTGATAATCTTCAATGCCTAGAATTTTCATTGCCTGTTTACATTCATCTATAAGTTGTACAAGTGGAACACCAAACATTAAGGCTGTTACGTGTGCTTCTTCTTCAAGAAGCTTTGCTATTGTTGCGCCACACCCTATTTCAATATCGTCTGTATGTGGACTTAATGCCAAAACGTTTTTAAACTTCATCCGAAAACCTCTTCGATAAAGTTTGCAGCTCTTACGCTTGCTTTACCATCTACAGTGTTCATTAAAAGTTTTTTCCATGCAGTTGCTTGAGGGTGAGGATTAAGTGTTCGCAAGATGTTACTTATATGTCCTACTTTCGCGTGGAACACACCTCCAGGTGCTTTATGTTTAACTGAAGCTGATATTTGAATGGAAGGTTTACCAGTGGCTAAAAACTCAGTTAACATTCCACTCGTTTCTGAAACAAAAACATCAGCTAAAGGAAAAGCTTTCATCGAGTTCCCAGAGTAGCGAGGTAGAACATAAGCGTTTTTTTGGATTCGCAAAACTTTGCTGAGTAACTTGAAGTTCACATCAAGCATTCCTGGATGCACTTTAACCAACACATTGAATCCTAACTTCCGCGCGAGTTTACATAATATCTTCGCATTTACGATTACTCCTTCTGTTATTTTTCTGCTCCAGTATGTGTAGCTTACTGCATAAAAAATGGTTTTACCTTCTGGAAGCCCTATTTTCCGTCTAAGTTTCTGAACATTTACGTTGAACAAAATGTCGCTTTTGGGCCATCCAATAACACGATTTCTCGGCGGGTTGTTCATTCTTTTCTGCCACCAAACACCTGGAAACATTACTGCTTTGAACCTTCGGGATAATGGATAGTCTTTGATAAGTTCATGGCGGTCTAAACTGTGGTTCAGGGAGATAGTTCGGTTATGAGGTCTTCCGTAAGCCCATGCAACCTGAGCGGAGGAGGTAATGATGTTTCCTGTTTTGGGGGGTCTACGTGTAACAGCCCAAGTCACATCTTTTCCGCGACGCTTCATTTCTTCATATATTGGTCGTATAGACTGTGCATGATGAGTACATTCCGTCCAGAAAATAATCATACGGTTTCAATCGCCTTCCTCATCTTTCTAACGTTATCTTTAATATTGTGGCGTTTGACTACAAACTGTCTCATTTTTCGGCTTATAGCTCTTTTTTCGTCAAAGGAAAGTTTAACCCAACTCCAGATTTTACGTTTACACTCCTGCATGTCTGCGAACAGGTTTTTTCGCGGATATATTTGTTCAGGGTGACATTGAGGGTGAGGCCATCTTCTTATTAAGCTATAGACCCCGCAACTCATCGCTTCAAGAACGCTTACACATTGGCTTTCAATAGTGCTAGTGTTAACAAAAACGTCTAGCTTACTGTAATACCTTGGCATCTTATCATGTGGTATTTTATTTTTAATCCACACAACGTTCCGTTGCTGTTTCGCCAACTCTACAACTCTTCGTGTTACATGCTTGTACACACTTGGCACTGCTAGAAGTCTTAGTTGCCAGTCTGGAAGTTGGGTCATCATCTTCAAAACCAAATCAGGTTTCTTAAGCTCTTTGATGAAGCCTACCCATCCTATTCTCTTACCGTAGCCCCTAAGAGGATTGTAGTTAAACTTTTCAACGTCTACTCCTAACTGTATAACTTTGGTTTCTTTCGCTTGTCTAAGGCTGGGTTGATACCTGAAAGCGTATCCTTTCATAAACTTGTTCACCAATATGAGAAGGTCTATTTTCTTGAAGTTTACTTTCCTCATCCATCTGCCATGAACTTCAGCCCTATGCAACCTACAAACAATTTTACAATGTTTAGGCACATTTGTAATAAAAACCATATTACTAGCGCAAAACTCAACGTAAAGAACATCTTGTTTACGCATGAAATCTTCGATTATAGAAAAGTTTTGAGTCCCTCGAAACGGTCCTTTTAAAAATGAAACTGTATGGTGTGCTTTAAGTTCCTTTAGTAAGTCACTCATGAAAGCCCATCCAGCGCAAATAATTCCTATCTTCATTTTTTCACCTACAGTTTAGGCACTGAAGCGGGAGGCATCCCTTTCTTAGCATATAAAGCGTTTTCTCTAAAGTGTTTTTTCATCTGAGCCTTTTGTTTCGGTGACGGTTTAAGTGAAGCTTTCCCTTCTTTATGTCTTTTCGGTCTAAGATATAGTTCTTTTACATGAATTAGAGCTGCGTTTAAAGTGTATCCTGCACTATAGCCATACACTCTTATTCTACTGTTCCATTCACCATCATAGAGACCCCTCAAACCATACGTTCTAAACAAACCTACTTTCTTCAGCGTTTTTATAGGAATTATTGTGCCTCCACTTCCAACTGCTTTAGCTTCTTTGTAAATGATGGTTCCCCACCGAAACGTTTTAGTGACTGTTGTAGACAACCATCTTTTATTCCACGGCAATATTCTAATTTCTGGATGGTGACACCATTCTTCAAAACTCATAGGCTTCGTGTACCATTTTTTAGGATAAGCAACCATGTTAGCACTACAAATCCATCCTATCTTCATTCTCTTTTCAACCGTCTTGACAACACTATACATCTTTCCCAGATAGTTAGGCTGTAGAATATTGTCGTCAGCCTGAAGGCTGACATAGGTTCCTTCAGCTCTTCGTATTCCATCATTGAAAGCGCGACAGCCAATATTCTTTTTGTTAAGAATTAACTCGTCAATCTCGTCTTTATGTTCTAGCAGAAACTCACGGGTTCCATCTGTTGACCCGTTATCTATGACTACAAGTTTAAACGGAAACTTATTCCGAAGTAGATTATATAAAACATGGTTTACTAAGTAACGCCTATTCCAAGTTAACAAGACAACAGTTAAATCAACCACTGAATCACAACTTAGGCACTGAAGGAGGAGGAATATTGGCTCTAGCTGAAGCGCGGTCTTCAGCGAAGTCGCGCGCTAACTGAATCTTTTGTAATTTTGTTGGTTTGATGGACGCATAAGCCTGCTTCACTCTTGCTGGTCTGAGGAAATTTTCTTTGACGTGAATAAACGCTGTGTTTGGTGAGTAGCCTACTCTTAACTTGTAAGCGTTACATCTACTTCTAAATTCACCGTCGTATAAACCGCGCAACCCGTAAGTTCGGAACAAACCTAGCTTCTTGAAAGTTGAGCGCGGTATTATGCCACCTCCGTTTCCTACAGCTCTAGCATCCATATATGTGATTTTGCCGAAGTGGTAAATAGTATAGTGTGATTTTCTTTCAAGAGTTGTCTTCCAACCGTCTATTCTAATAAACTTGTTATTAAGCCAATGTCTGTAAGGTATCGTGTGAGTTTTAAGATAGTTCATCGAACCTTTTTTGGGTATTGCATAATGTAGAATGCTACTGATGTAAGCGATGGTTGGAATCTTACGCTTAACTGTTCTAATCACTGTATACATGGTTTTCATCCAGTTCGGCGCAAGAATGTGGTCGTCGGCTTGAATGCTGATGTAGTCTCCTTTAGCCTTTTTGATGCCTTCGTTGAAAGCTACACAACCAATGTTTTTCTTCTTTAAAATCAGTTGGTCTATCCTGTGTTTATGCTCCAAAAGGTACTCGCGTGTTCCATCAGTAGATGCGTTGTCAATGACAATCAGTTCAAAAGGAAATTTGTTCCGCCAGATGTTATAGAGAACGCTGTGAAGTAAGTAACGCCTATTCCAAGTTAATAGGATAACGGATAACTTAACGATAGGGAGCACCCCAATCTAGCTTAACTTTCTTAGCTATTTTGGGTAAACGTTTAAGCCATTTCTGATGGTATCTTCCAAGTGAGCTTGTTCTAAGCATGAGACCTGTTTTTCTCTGTGTATAAGCCCATATATGAGTAAGCACCGCGTCACAGCAGACAATGTTTTTCAATCCAGCCACGACAACTCTTAAACCGTAATCTACGTCTCCGAACCCTAATTTGAAGCCTTCATCCAGCAAACCTACATTTTTAATAGTTGATTTTTTAATCAGCAAACATGCGCCAGTCACATAAGGCACTACACGATTCTTTTTGGCCGCTTGTATGTTTGCACGGTGACGGTTGTATGGATGATATGGGTTGCCTTTATGTATGCCTCCGCCTATATGCTGAAGCGTCCCATCTGGGTAAAGCAATTTTGCACCGACAGTGCCAACGGTTTTTAGTTTGGCTATCTTAACCATTTTCTGTAGCCAACCGCGAGTTCTAACAACGGTGTCGCTGTTTAAAAGCAAAACATATTTTCCACGCGCAACGTTTATGCCAATATTGTTTCCTTTAGTCCATCCGTAATTATGCCTATTCGCAACAACCGTGTCTACACACGTCTTTTTCCTTGCCCATTCAAGACTCCCATCCCTACTAGCGTTATCAACAACTACTAACTCGTATGGATGAACCGTTTTGCTTAGGATGCTTCCGATGCAGGGTTTCAAAACTTCCAGCGTACTATAATTTAAAACTACGATTGAAACTAAGTCTGGAACAGCCTTCACAATATTTCTTCGATGCACTTGATAGATAGGTTTTGCTTTCTGCATGTAAATGTCAAAAAACCGTAAGTACGGTAGCAGTTGTAGATGTGGCGGTGGCGGGGGTTTAGAATATTTAACAGTTTGACGCACTGACGATGCTCTTAATACCTGTAAACGGTGTCTTCCAACCTGTCTTGTTTTTGGAGGTAAAGTTACTTGCACGTCTGGTCTAGGCGGATGTCTAAAATGAAGTATCATTCCAGACGATTTTCGCTGTAGAGTTCGATGGTGAAACTTCACAGGTTTTGCGGGTTGTTGTCGCCGTTTAATTTTTAACTTATGCCTGAACACGCTCAAATTTCCTTCACCGTTACGGTTCTATCTTTAAACAGAGTCGGCAACAGGTCCTTCACGTTTACAGCTTGTACTGGTTCACCTTGCCGACGTGTAAGGTTACATCGTTTACAACACACATGCTGCACCAAAACGCGGTTGTCACCCAAAACCGTGAGATGCTCCTCTTGCACCCTTTTGGCGAACACACCATCAGTACACCATACACTGTAAGGGTCAAGCTCAAACGGTTCCTTAAACACTTTCTTCGTAAACATGACGCATCCGAAGCCACAGGTAGTTACTTTAGTAGGGTAAGGTTCAGTTAGAAATCTTTGCAGTGTGATTGGTCTTAAATTAGGATATTTTCCTCTCCACGCCAGCACTGGAGCATATTTTCTGTTCGGGCCTTTCTTCATGTTCATCCAATGCCAAGTGTAAGGTAGAAAAGCCACATCTGCGCCTGCCGTGATTAAAGTCCTTAACCTTCGGTAAGCGGCTGGAGGAGGCAACAAGTCACATTCCACAATCATCAAATAATCACTGCCATTCCTTAAAGCCTCTGCACGCGCCATGTTTTCTATCTCTACAACTCGTTCCCGCCTTTCCAATTGACCCTCCTTGGTCACTCCTTCATCTGACCATCGTGAAGGCGCTGCATGACCATCTAAAGTGATGAAGATTTCTGAGTGCTCATTAAGTTGTAGATGTGAAATAGCCGTAAAATATTCTGTCGCTATATAGTTTTTGTTCGGTTCGTATCCGCAGTAAACGGTTACTTTCTCGTCTCCAACAGGCACTATTGACGTATCAGGCATCCTGCCCTGCAACTTTTCCAGCACTTCACTCCACTCCTCCTTTAGACTTCGCCTACCCTTAAGAAGAGGCAGAGGTCCACTAGGCTTGCCAACTCGTTTTTCAGGTATGCCCCAATCTCTTATTCTAGGCGTAATTTTCTGTGGCTCGGGTGTAGGTCTATGCCCAAAAATGTTGAGAGGTTTCGCCTCTGACGTTTGAAGAACCCGATGTTCAAACTTTATAATTTGTTTTTCTTCAACTTCTGGTGCTTTAGGGTTAAATCTGTGTTTTTTAAACACGCTTTCCTCGTCAACATGTTTCTTAAGGTCTTTAGATGTTCTCATTCATGTCCTCGCCTGAAAATTGTTCCTTTTTCCCATGACAAGATGCTTTCTCCAGCTTGTGCTCCGTCAACACCAGTAGGCGGCCCCCTCTGCTTAACTTTTGGTTTTTCCTCTTTTTTCTTCACTGGTCTCTTAACTGTAAACCTGTGTTTAAACACTGACATGACAGAGACTATGGTGGAAGATATTTATAATAATTTAGTTAAAAAAAGAGGGAATGTTGAGCTAAGGGTCAATTTGGGGCTTATTCTCAGCCGTGGTAGTTAAATAGGAGTTTTACCATAGTAAGTAGTGAGAAAAAATGATTCTGAGAAAGTGTAGGAAGTGTGGTTTAGAAGCACACACTAAGGAAGACCTTGAACTTTTCGTTAAAGACAAGCAACGCAGATTTGGTAGGGACAATATTTGTAAGAAGTGCAAGCAAGTGCGACGGAAAATTCTATACAAAAGGAGAAAGTGGGATTTGAACGTAAGTATCTTAAGGAAGTGTAGATTTTGCGGATTAGAAGCACATAATAAAGAGGAGCTTAAACTTTTCGTCAAAAATAAATTTGCTATACACGGAAGAGCTAATGAATGTAAGACATGTGCCAACAAATATTCAAGAAGAAGAAGGGCTGAGATTCGGTTAATCGTGTTGAAGCATTATGGAGGAGACCCGCCTAAATGTGCATGTTGTGGAGAAAAACACCTAGAATTTCTGACGATAGACCATATCAATGGTGGTGGAAGAAAACATGAGATACAAATTAAAAAACAAGGATACCGAACTGTTACTGAGTGGTTATACCGAAACAACTTTCCAAAAGGATTCAGAGTCCTATGCTGGAACTGCAACTCATGCCTAGGTACTTATGGATACTGCCCACATCAAAAAAAGGGGAACTAGGGGTCTATTTGAGGAGAATTTTCATCACCCCATAGGCTTAGTCCGTAGTCTATTCCTGCGACGGGGTTGACTACTCTGAAGGTGATTTCGCCTTCTAGGATGTGGATTGGGTCTTTTAGTGTAGCTAATTTGACGTAGGGGTTGCCTTCTTCGCCTATCTGTGGCACTATTATCGCGTCTACTTGGCCTGCTGGTAAGAGTCGGCTTGTTCCGCCAGCTTGGTCTATGATAAGCACGGCGGGGTTGTCAGGGTCGTTACTCCAGAAGTTCAGGTAAATTAAGCGTAACTGTTCGTCTGCGGGTTTCGTGATTTTTGTAAATATGAAACCGTATGCTCCTGCCTCCTCTGCTTTGCAAGTGTGTATCTCACTGAATCTCACATTTGCGTTTGATATTCTTTCGTCTTCAAACTCATGGAAAGCTTTGTTGTAAAGTTTATGCACAACTTTTGTGTAGCCTTCCGCTTCTATTCCTGCCATTCATATCATCTCCTTAAGGCATCTCCGTTGCTGGCGCGGTCACTGGAAACAGTGTTATCGGGCGGTATCTGGCTACTTTCTTGTATAGGTTTTCTAAGACTTCCGTGTATCGTGCTGACGATGGTCTTCTTTCACCTTGAGCGGTTATGTCTCCGATGTGTCCTATGTCTAATTTGTTGATGTAAAAGTTGAAGTGTGGTCTAACGGTTATGTCTAAGCCGTTGTAAACTTCAAAGCCTGCTAGGTCGCAAATTTTAGGAACGAAAAAGTGTTCTGTGAAAAACGTTGGACGGTCATAAGGACTCATCTGCATCGTGAAATGCGCCACTTTCCTTATTCTTCTGCTGGGCCAAGGAAGCTTCGGTAAGCCATGCCTCTTTGCGTTTGTCGGCAATTGAATGTACCATTTCACGTTTGGTTTGATGCCTACAATCCACTGGAAAATTTGTCCACGGTGATTTGCTTCACTCCAATAGGTAGGTTTGAGGTGTTCGAAAACGTATGGTCCGCCTATTTGTCCTGGTGCTATAGGTCGGTCTTCCTCCTTGACTTCTGGCCATCCGAACTCCCATTCTAAATGGGCAAAGTCTCTTCTACGCACAAACCAGAAGCGTTCTAGGGGTCCGTCCATGAAGCTTATGAATTGCCCTTCAAGTATCCATCCGCTTGGTGTCCAACTACCCATGTTTTTTCACCCAAATTGTTGTAACAGGTTAAGAAAATGGTTAGTTGCCTTCGCCGTTGAACATTATTTTCACTGGTACAGCGTAGGGATACTCCATTTGTCTGAGAAGTTCCCAACCCCACAATTCGTGATATGCGTCTGGCGATATTTGTTCAACATCCCGTGCTAGATAGATGTGGATGATGACGCTGTTGCCGTACTGTCCAGGATTCTTCACTGTGGCGCTGACGAAGATGCCTTTAACGTTACTGGAAACTTTCAGAACCCACAACGCTTGTACTCCAAACTCGTATGCTGGAATTTCAATTTCGCTTTCGTCTAAAGTTACAAAGCCGTCGAAAGAAACTTTGTCTTTTCCCTCATGCCTCCACACATCTAGGAAACTGTCGGGCCATCCGAACTCTAAGTTTTCACTCATTGTTAAGCCTCCGTTAGCTGTGCTACTCGTGGAGCACTAGGTCTATTCTTCTGTAGAACACGAAACCTTTTGGAATGATTCTTTGGTATCCTGGACCTTCAAAGTAGCCTCTTAACTCGAAGCCTGTTTCCTCTTCAATCTCGTAGCCTTTCTTGAATATCAACACTGGCTTGTTGTAGTTGCGGATTTCTTCAATGTCGTACATTGGGATTTTCTCTTTTCCAATCTGCATCTTCAGCTTGGTGACACAGATGGCTTTGGAACCGAAGGCGAAGCCTGCGAGTGCGCCTCTGAAGTCTTTCGGCATGGTTCCGATAGCGACGGCGTTGCCTCCCTGCAAGATTGTTCTCCACCCTGGAATCGCGGCTGCGGTTGGACTTGTCGGAGTGAACAGTTGTCTGAAACTGTTTCTTCCCCAAAAAGCTGGGTCGTGCCTTGCGTCTAGGATGTCAGCGTTCTCATCTGCAAACAAGTATGGTAGCCAAGTGGTCTGACCGAACTGTTTCGCCCCAGGCATTGTATGTCCATACGTGTAACCTGGCCAAAGCCGCAAAGTATTTGCTAAAACTCTGTCCTCTAATTCCTTCAGTGAGTATTGAAACTCAGGAGCTTCACGTCTAATCTCATGCTCTTCCATAATAACATAGCTCATCTTTCTTTTCCTCCAACACAACACTTTTAAGTTTAGACATAAAATATTATGCGTACATGAGTACGGAGTTGTACAACCATCGTGTCTGACCCTTACGGCAAAGTCATTCATACAAGTAAACTGTTTCAAAAGGGAAAGACACAAGTACCAGAAGAAGTGAGAAAAATGTTGAAAGTATCAGATGGAGATAAGCTTGTATGGATTTTAGGTGCTAGTGACAAAATATTTGTCGAAGGCTCAAAACGAAAGGTAACGAGAGGATACCAGCCCACAGGAAGGGGACCATATTAATGAGCGGTTATACGCCTCCTGAAAGAAGTGACGCGCCAGCCGTTTGTCCGTTAATAGATAGTTGCACGCAGTACAGGGCTGATTTGGAAGAGTATGAACGGCTTACGAAAAAATGGACTGCTTACGCTGAAAGTCAACCGCCTGAAGAAATAGAGTTTATGGAGAAAGGGGAAAAAGTGAAAATGACGCTTGACCATGTAAGTCCTGTTGAGGGAACACAAGTTTTCCATTTAGATTATGCTGAACGGTTGGAAGCTAAAAAAGAACGGTTTGAGAAGATGTGTCCACATTTCAAACGAGACGTGTTAGGCTTACCAGTGATGGCTGACCCACCCTACAGAGAATGTCACGTTTTTAGCCGTTGGTATTTCGAGCAGAAAAAGGGTTAAGCTGTTGGTGTGTATCCAAGTCTTCCAGGCATTGTAGGTGTGTATCTGCCGTTTCTTAACTGTACTGCTTTTGTTGGTGTGTAGCCTTTCCGTGCTAGTCTTTCCGCAATTGTTGCTGGCACTGCTCGTGCTGCTGCTGGGGCTGCGGGTGGTAATACGAATGCGCTTCGGTGAATGATGTGATGTAAAATCATTGCAATTGCGTATATAGTCGCTCCTTCACCGACTTCCTTGATTTTCGTGGCTGTAGTAACTGCGGGTGGCTTTGGGCTTTTCCAAGATGCAAGTAACCATGTTATCATTGAACCGCCGAGAACAAGCCAATCGTCAAGCGGAGGCAACGGCTCTATTGTGGCGATGAAGGGAAATCTGCCAGTCCAATATACAGAGTCTCTGTTGTACACGAACTCCATTACTCCGTCTGCGATTCCAGCTACTCCTGCCCCGCCTAACCTGCGTAAGAATGCGGGCGTGAATAAACCTTTCAGGAAATTTGTAACACCCATTTTTTTTCCTCACTTTAACTTTGTTGTTTCTCCTTAAATGTTTTTGCTACGCTGTTGGCGGAAGAACTGTTTCAGGAAGTAATCCAACTAGATTGTGTATGAAAACTGCGCCTCCAGTGACGCCTGCACCTATACCCATAGCCATAAGTTTCTTTCTCTTGTCTCCAGTAGTTAATCTGCTTCCACCGCAAAGTGCAAGAGGGATGCCTAAACATATTATCCAATCATCCACTGGTGGAAGTCCTACGACAGGCTTTGCATACCACGGATTTGCTCTCAAGTCTGCGTCTGGAACTCCTTGATTCCTCATAATAAGGAATGCTAGATGCGAAATAGTTTTGGGAATGATTTGTACTGCTGCCCCAAATAGGATGTCTTTAAACATTCCATCACTTCACAAAACATATTCACCTATTCAGTTATTAAGTTTTACGTGTCTAAGAGGTTAAACCCTTGTATAAGACTGCGCCGACAAAGGCGAAACCGACTAGAAGGGCTGGAACAGCACTAACCATAACTCGCGGCGTCGTCGCGGAAGCTCCTTCTTCACCTAGAAAAATGCTCACGTCTAAGTTCAACTCTAAAATCCGCATAACTTCGGCGGCGTGAGGATGATTTTTGCCCTCGCCCGTAAGCCAATAATTTATTTCTTCTTCGTAACGCTGTAACTGGTCCGCCCGCGCCTGCCCCACAGTCGCCCCCCGCAATAAAGAAGCAACAAACTCATACTCCGCAAGAAAGGTGCTACGCACTGCACGGCTGGCACAAGCTTCTTCAGCAACATACAACCAGAAAGGCTCTCGGCTTCCCACATAAGCAACTACACCCGCCTCAATCAATGCAGGACCCAACACTTGCGCCGTCAAACATGAATTAAGCTGCACGATACGGTCTTTAAACAAGCTTAACTGTTCTACATTTTCGCTTCTCACTAGAATTTCCGTGCATTCAACCGTGTAAACATTAACGTTGCCATGCCCCACACCGACAACGGTTCCCGCATCAGACGTTCGTATCTTATTTTTCACGTTTTCAGCATTCGCTTCTTCACCTACAAGCTCTATAATCGTTTGTCCAGACCGTCTATTCGCCCGAACGACTTCGCGCAAGACACATGAGCCGTATTCCAAATAATGAAGTTTAGGTTCAATAACCAAAAAACTGTTAAGTTTAGCCATTTACATCCCATCATCGAACAGCCAGAACTCTGCGCACGTGTTTTATCTCGTTTGCCACCCATTGTCGCCCGATTTTTGTGTTTGCATCTATCTCTCTAAGCAGTTGTCTCGGCGTGTACGAGCGTGGAGCTAATCCTTGTATAGTGACGAACATGGGTTTCTCAGGTTCACGAATTAAAATCTCGTGGAGACGCATCTTAGCCAAAGTCCGCTCCTCAATCATGTTAGTGCCGAAACTTTTTTTTTCAATCAAACTTTGTAATTTTTTTCCCAAGGCTGTTCCACGTTTAACCTCGTTTAAGGCTGTTCTCGGCGTGTATGCTGTACCAGCGACTATGAGCAACGGTAAGTCCCTCTCGACGCTGCTAAGCTTGTTAAACCAACGTTCAACTAATTGGCGACTCATTGTTTACACCTAACTTGGTTTCTTGATGTAATCTATCACTTTCGGAACAATGATTATTGCTGCAATTATGCCTATTCCCACGATTGCATAAGGCACCCACTCGGGAAGTTCTTTTGGTCGCCACGGACATTCTTCTACATGAGCGTTAAGCTGTTCAATAGTGGCAAAAGCTTGACCGCAGTATGGACATTGATGCGCTGCTGCATCTGGATGAAATTCCCTACGGTGAGCCGTTAACTCTGCGACTGTTTCAAACGGTCCTTCTCCACAGATGGAACAGTAATATTTGGGAGTTGGCCACAAGACTTGTTTCATACCGATGGCAGCAAAATATGTGATTACTACTATAGCAGCATAAGCTAAAACAGCTAAAATTGCTTTTACCATGAACATTATCAATGCTGGAGTTATTATTGGGTCGCCTAATGCGGGAACTTCCGCCGCAGCCCATGTATCCAGTATGAGATAGTCATAAGTTCCAGCCCTAATATGCTTGCATTTTTCAACTTGCGCATCTACGCTTTTCAGGTCGTATTCGGCTTGAATGCTGTTCTTTAACTCAGTCATATCCACTTGAAATCTGTCGCAGGTTATCAGTTCCTCAGTAAGAACGTATGTTTGCAGTTTTCCCGTTAACCTACTACGCATAGTCTTGGTTGGCATGTAATTTCTCCGCATATTATTTCTTTAATCTAACATATAAAACAGTTGCCACTCCGATAAATCCAAAGCCGATTAAAAGAGCCAAAGGCCAACGTGAAGGTCCCTTTGTATAGTAAGCCTTAAAGGATACAGGGTGCCCCACAAGTATTGTAATGGACCTCTCAAGATTTGTTGACTCGTCCTCCCATTTTATGAACCGATTTGGTTCAGCTTTAAGAGTGTAGCTTCCAGGAGAAACTCTCCAAGTGAATGGAGTAACGCCTTTAGCACCGCTTAACTCCATGTTTTTTCCTGACGGTTCACTTTCAACAGTGACAGGTGTTAACGCTAAAATTCTGAAGAAGCGAAGGAGGTCTATCCAAACAGTTCCTGCTACTGTTCCGAAATATATGCGCGTAACTTTAGCTGGGTCAAATCCTTCATCTACAACCCAACCTTCACGTAAACCAAGTTCGACTCCCTGAAACACATGGACGGCTGGAACATAAACTTCCCTAAACATCTGCCTACCTTGGGCGTCCCTTAAAGTTACTCCTAAGACATTATATGCGCCCATTGATACAGCACCATAGAAAACGATTGTTTCCCACTGTGTTATGTCCAACGGGTTTTTCAGGTCGAACCACATTATATCTGAATCGCTTGCAACGCTGAAATTACCATCCACAAAGAAACCAGAGTCTAAATGTGCATACGCCCAGCTTCCTTCTGGCGGAGAAAGAGTTTCTGTCCAAGCGTCAGGGTCGGCTGGAAAACTGGGCATCTTCCATCCCCCTACGCTTCACCTAATACTATTCTAACCTTGCGCTTAATAGAAGGCCGGATAAGCGTTATAAATTTTTTCGCTTGTTCCCAACCATGCAGGGAAAGTTCATAAACTCTACCACACCTATGTACATTAGATGTATGAAAGCCCAACTTCCAAAGCATCTTCTGAACTTCTCCCAATAATTCTTTATTTTTATTGCTGACTCGAATCCTAATATATTTTTTATGGGTTATATCAATAGAACCTTCAGAGTCGAAAAAACCACGTATAAAATCTATTTCATATTCTTTAACTGATGTAGGAAAATCATTGGCCATTCGCTCAAGGTTTTCAACATACTCCTTCTTAACCCAACGAATGCGATGTACACCATGCACTAAAGAAGATGGACGTGATTGAATTTTCAATTTAGAACCACTAATTGCTTGGATACTTCTTTGCACCGCTTTTAGAAAATCCATGTCTTTCACAGTTACATGAAACTCTCTTCTTGTATTAGGTCGATGATTATAGCCAGTTGTGAAACAACCATCACCTAGTGCTACGCCTACAAGATAGCTGAAGTCGGCGGCGAGAGGTATTTACTCCTCCCCCAACCGTGCCCATTCTCGGACTTTTGCTTCCGTAACCTTAGCGCCTTTACTAACTGCTTTGGTTGTTAATTCTCTGCCCACCGCCGTCCATATTAAAGGACCCAAAATCAAGGTGCCTACGAACAAGCCTACACCTAGGTCTCTCCAACTTACCAAACAGTTTCACCTAGAATAAAGGTAGAGTGAAAGATGTTAAAAAGTTTTGCTATTTTTTCTTTGTGTAAAGATAAATTCCTACCGCTAAACCTGCTGCGCCAATGCCAATAGGTATCCAGAAGGAGAAGGGACTGTAAAGTCGCCAAGCGTAACCACAGTCACCGCATACACATGTAGTGTAATTTTGCATTCTCAGCCAATCAAAAAACCTTCCTACCGCACAAGCTATTTTTTCACTTCCACATTCAGGGCATATAAGAACCAAACAGTTTTCACCTAAATAGAAATACGGGTAGAACACATAAAAGTTTTTGGCTATGAGCTTCGTTTAAACTCTACGTAGAGGCTGTAAGCAGCAAAAGTTAAGGTTACTACTGCCGTGACAACTGTTGCTAAAGCTGCCATTTGACGTTGCGTAGCCATTTATTTCACCGTTTAAGAGCCAATTCTGTTTTTAAACGTTGAATCTCCGCAGATTCCATGTAAATAGTGTACGCGGCAGCAACTGCACTGATAAAGGTACCGAGCAAAGTTAGCCCCGCGATTATTTGACCTCGCGTCGCCATTTTATCTCACTTTTAAATATGTTTGAACCTATAAAAGTTTTCTTAAGGGTCTACGTGTGTTTCCTCGGTTTCTTCACTGGTTGCTTCCGCTTCTTCCTTCTCTTTACCTTGCACTTCTACCGTGATTCCTGGAAAAATGGCTCTTAAGGTTTCAACTATTTTTTCTGTGGTTGGCAATTTGATTTTGATAGTGATTGTTTCTTTTTCTTCCTCGCTCATGTTGGTACCACCTCCATTTTGTTGATTTCTTTCATGGGTGGAACAGGCTGTTTTAGTGATGTTAAAAGTTTTTTAACTTCTGGAACAAGGTCGCTTGCCTCTTTAAAAAAACGGGTTATTTGTTCTATGGCTTGGTCGTCTCCGAAGAGTTTGTCACTGGTCGCCAACATTTTTTTCAGTGCTTCTACGGTTGGACTTTTTTCGGCGCGTTTCTCAATTTCGTCAAGCATGACAGTTGCGGTTTTGCGAGTTCCCTTGACCATTCCTATGTATAAGGCTGTAGCCGTGAAAACACCGTTAAGAACCGCTCCGATTAATAGTAAAGTAAGTTCATTCATTATGAACACCACGCTCATTTAACTTCGCTACTTCGCACACAATATTCTTTTCACGTTGTGTGTATGGATAATTATACGCTGGACGAGAGAGCCTTAAGTTGCAAAATTCAAGGACAAGTTCTGCTTGACGTTTTTTGGTTATGAGGAAGGGAATAATCTGCTCGCAAAAATCTCGGATTTCCTTGAGGGTGTATAATTTCCATCCATAAAGAGGTTTAGCATTCGGGTTTTTGCGGTGGTATGGTCCGTAAATCTTGCCGATTCTCCCAACCAGTTTGTGAAATCCATCGATTAATTCGAGCTTTGTGCACTGGATAGCAACAACTGGTGCTAACTGGTTCGTCTTTTTTCGCATTGAAATCATTCCCTCCCACTCTATTGACCAGGCAATAATTTTGGATGTGGCTTCATCAAAGGTTACCTTTATGTTATCCTTGGGGCGTTTATAACTTATCGAGGCTATATCCCCGCCATGCCTCAGAAAACTCTTAACTGTAGAGAGGTTACAAACCACGGTGCTCGGTTTGAGGTGTAATATTCTACAAATTTCTTTGATGGTCAAGCCAGTGAGTTTAAGACGATAACTCCTGACGTGGTAGGGGTAGATTCTTCTCATTCTGAATCCTCAAATTCTTGGTCCATTCTAGCTCAACCAGATTAAATAGTATAATTTATAGTATGATGTTTCCGCCGCCCAATTTATATATTGCCTGCCCCGCTCGGTATCGAGTAACTCTTTGACTCCTGGTTTTCTACACAACACTTTATACAGGTAAGGCACATCCACAAGTAAAGCTTCAAAAATTTCCCAATGAAGTCGCAACAGTATTTTGAAGAATGGAAAAACAAGCGGATGTTGAAGATGATTATGGTTGAGGGCTAAGGTTAAGATGTCAGCGTTGTCGTTTATAGCGTTTTCGAGGTTTTCAGGGTTCACGTAGCGGGATAAGGCGAAGCTTACGAATTTTTCAATGAATTTTTCAGGGTGTTTGGTTGTCAGAGCCTTTTGTAGTTGTTTCTTCACTTGGTTTGGAGTGAGTTCCTTTTCCTTTTTCTTTCTTTTTGATGACTGGTTTTTTGACAACTTTAGGCTTGGTCTCCTTTTTAGGGGTAGGCTTGGCAGGCTTTATCGGTTTCTTCTTTTCTTCTGTTTTTGGAGGCGTTTTCGGTTCAAACTTCTTTGGCAGCGGCGGTCCCAATGGAGGTACACCCTCTTCTTTCGGTTTTATTGGTGGTTTCTTTTCTTCGGGTAATACTGGTTTCTCTTTAGGCTTTTCTGGTGGCTTTTTCGGTGGAGGCGCTTTTTCCTCTTCTTTAACTTCGGCTGGCGCGGGGGGTGCTGGCGGAGGCACAAGTTCTTCTCCTCTCTTAACCTTGTCCAGAATCCTTTGTTGTTCAGGTGTCAACGAGGGTTTTTCAACGTCAGGCATCTTCTTAACTTCTTTAACTTCAGGAGGACCAGCAGGCATTTTCTCAATGTATTTTGCAAGCACGCCTAAACCTTTGTTTATTGACTTAAACGTTTCCTTAGCATAGTCAACTTTGCCTTCTTTGGTTGTTGCTATCGTCTCGTCGTCTTTAGGACTAAAGGCTTCATCCAAGGATTCCGTTATTGTGTTGGCGATTTTATCTCCGACTGAACCGCCTATTTTCTCCCTTATTTTCTCGCCAATATCTGCAAACACGTCTTTCTTCTGTTCGTTAGTCATGCCCTCTGTTTTGTGAGCTAAAGCCACGCGAAGATTACCAATTTCCTCTTCTAACGGGCCTACTCTCTCTTCTACAAGTTTTTCCTGTTCCTCTTTCTCTTCTTTCTCCTCCAATTTCTTTTCGGCAACTTTTGCGCGTTCCTCTGTGTCTTCAAGTTTTTTCCCTAGAAACATCCGTTCAATTTGTTCTCGGTGTTTTTCCAATTTTTCATCCATTTTCGCTAGTATGGCTTCAACATCTACTGGTTTCTGCTGGTTAGAATCATGTGAACCACTCTTTCTTTCCTTCCATTCATCATCTTCGCGGTCTGCACGTCTGTCCTCCCGTTCTTGGCGTCGAAGTTCACTACTGACTAACATGAAAACCATCGGGTCAATTCCGCCTTTACCCTTCCTAAGAGTGGAAATAAGCTCGGTTAGGGCTGTTTTCTTTTTCTCTACTACTGGTGGCGGTGGTGCTTCCTCTACTCTTTCTTCGTCTTCACCCATCCTTCTTCATCTCCAACAATTTACGCAAACCAAAATCCACAAGACCTTTAAAAGTCATTTTCTTTGCTGCTGGAAAAGCTATGCGTATATCCTCAAGTAAGTCTATTTCGACTCTAACGCTAGTCTGCTCATTTTCTGCTTCAGACTGTTTAGACACTGCTTCACCCAGAACACAAAATGGTGCTATGAACATTTAAAACTTATGTATGTTTTTGTTTCAATCAGTACCAATCGGCTTGTTCAGTAAGTATCCCTCAATCAAATTACCGTAAAACTCGCCCATTTCACTGTCTAACACGTCTATGCCTATCGCTTCCATTAACAGTGACATCTCCAGAAAGTCTCGTAAAAGTTCCATACCGCGCTCCAGTCGCACTAATGGGTTGGTTCTGCTTTGAAAAAATGCGAGGGCTTCCATTGTTTCTTTGTGTCTTTTTTCAAGAGTGTCATACGCATCTGCTTTTTCTAAAGCTTGCGCGACAAGTTCATCAATTGGATGTTGTTTGATTTTAGTTAAATCCCACCCTTTTTTCGCTGCAAAAGTAAAATATGCTTCTTTAACTTTTTTGCCGATGATAATGTTCTGTTCAGTAGCCTGTTTTGCTTCTGCGGCTGTTTCTTTTTGAACTGTTGTGGCAACTTCTTCTTCAGCTACATCCGTTGTTGCCGTTGGATTTCGCGCACGTATCGCAGGACCACCTTCAGCTAATCGTCTCGCAAGTTTTTTAAAACGTGGAACCATAGTTTTATATGGTAAAGGAGGGGTGTGTTGTTCACAGAAAGTTTTAAGGTCTAAATCGGTTTGTTCATATTCATTGTGTAGCCTGAGTATTTGAGCGTCAGTCCATTTTTTCGCGTAAGGCAATTTTTTACTTCCTTAATCCTAGAATTAACACGCCAGCAACAACCGCGACTAAGCCACCGACAACACAAATTTTGCCTATGGTTGCTGTTCCGTTTGAAGTTTGATATGTAGTTCCGTAATGGCGTGTGTAACGTTCCGCTTCAGTTCGTGGAACCCCGCCTCTTCTTTCTCCAGCCCTACCAGTTCTTAAGCCTGTCATTCTTGAAGGAAGACTCATTTTTTCACCTAACCATCTTTATACATGTCTTAACGTAAATATTTTATGGTTTTGACTCAGTTTTTTCCCTAGCGTCAAGCACCGCTTTTAAGTCGTTTACTATTGCCTTTAGGTCTTGAATTGGAGCTTTCTTAGCGAAAAACATCAAGTCCTCTTTTGACAACATAAACGGCGGTTTTTTAAGGTTCTCTAGTTTCACGGTTCCAAACTGCTTCCCTTTTAGCAAAGGTAAAATTTCTGGAGCCAGTTTGTTGATATTCTCCAAAAGAGCTTTAAGGCATTCCATTTCAATACGGTCAGCATCCAACTTAACCTTCAAACATTCTAACGCTATTTTAGCGAGTTCACTTTCTTTTTCCTGCATTTCAACATCCACCTCCTTCTAACTCTTTCATTCTCTTATAATGACTTAACCATTCTCTACCTTTCACTGTGATGAAAAAAAATGTTTTCACACCCTTCTGAACAGTATGCACCATGTCCATCTTAACTAAAGCTTTACGTATCCTAGAAACTTGACCCCATGACAATTCACCTTTATAAAACATTTTCGAGACAGTCATGTCCTTATGGTGTAAAGCATAATCAAGAATTTCAGCTTTAATGTCACGATGAGTCCTATTCATTTTTAGGAGATTCCTTTATATTTTTTTTCAGGGTTAAGCACTCTCCGATATTTTTTCATTCGACGAAGAAAACTCTGAGCCACCTTTACTTTTCGTCTAACTCGTGTTTTGTGAACCCGTACTTGCTCAGGTGTTATATGAAGATACCCTGCAACTACCTTATCGTCTGCTGACGTCAAAGCGGTTTCGAGAACCTCTTTTTCACGTTTACTAAGTCCGAACATGTTAACCACAAAACACGGGATAGATACTTCAATTAACACATTATGTTTTTTTAGCCAATATAAGCTTTACGCGTAAACAAGTTAATCTGGATTTGTTTATTATAACCACTAGAAGATATAGCAATTAAAATAGGGTATTTGGTTAGCGCGTGGTTAGCTCTCCTTGTTGGTTGGGGGTCATCGCTTACCTCTTATATTCTGGAATAAATGGTTCCAGCAGCATCACCCCCTTCAGCGGTCTTTGAAGAAGCTGGCTGCAAACGCTAGGAACACAAGGGCGTCGCCCGATACTGGAATTTTGAGGAGAGCTTCATAAAGTTTCATTTCAATTCCTCACCAAATATGAATTATAACATCCATTCAAATCGCCTAGGCACAACTATAACGCGGTAACAACCTGTGTTTGGACTTTCCAAATCCTTAGGATTATAACGAATCACTAACTTAACTTGTGGATAGATAAGGATAAGCTCAGATTTCATTTTGTTTCCTCTAATTTTTATCGCCTATACCTGTAGGATATGCAGCCTTTTCGTATATGTGTTTTAAGGTCTTCCAACGTTGCGAACACCATAATTTTGTTAGCTGCCCGACAATGAGGACACATAAATAAACCTTGAGTCTGTAAAAGGTCTAAAACACGGATGTCTCCGCTGACTGTCTGGGGTTTAGGAGCAACAAACTTTCGTTCCATCCTTTTAACTCCTATTAACTGCAACATCAAAAGGTGGTTCTTCTCTTCCACGTTCGCACTGTCCCGAGTCAATTTTCAACTTACAAGAAATACTCAGTTCACTAACTTTCTTGCCTTGACAAATATACATATCATCACAAAACTTACTCATTGCATTTAATTCTCCTTATCAGAGCGTGTGTGTTATTGCTGTTCTCCATTCCAAGTATCCTTTCTGAATTAACGCGTCACTTATCACGGTTACTATTCGTTTTCGCCTCTGTCGCCCGATAGGCGGCTGGTATGGAAACCTTAACACAGTATAGCCTCGCGCCTCTAACACTCGGTCTATTTGCTCATCCTTCCACTGTTGCTTACCCTTGAGGTGATGGGGGCCGTCGATGAAGTAGATAGTGTTGAATTGGTTCCAGAGGCCGTCAACGTTTGTGCCGCGTATTTGATATTTCACGATTTCTTCTTCGGTGAATTGGAAGCCGACGTTAGTGGTTAAGCCTTTGCTGAAGCCTGCTTCGCTGAGGCCCTGTTGAATTAAATCTTCCGCTTTCGCTCGACTGGAGATTCTGCTACGCCAACTCGTCGTTTATTTCTCCTTTTTATGGTTAGTTTCCTTAACTTTCACCCGACATCTTTGGCAAGTATAGTGATAAGTGAATCGGTCCATCCAAGTGATAGTTATTCTATCGTCTTTTCCACATTCTTGACAGAAAATGTTTCTACCAAATCTCGCTTTCATTTTTTCTCAGCCTCATCAGACCATAGACTTTGCGACCATACTTTCAGGAACGGACAGCTTTTACAGTATTCAGGCAACGCACCCATAGTCACACGGCTCAGGCTCGCCATCGCTTTTTGCATCATGGAGACCCCCTCTTTTACCATTAACTCGCCTGCACTTTCAGGCTTCACATACTTTAAGAAACTGTCCATTTGCTTTTCGGTTTCGCCTTGTTGTTTACGCACTGGACACGTCTTGTCAGGGAAAAACACACAGCTTACTGGAACCAATTTTTCAGGTTTGACTTCCTCAGTTTTTTCTCTTTGCATACTTCATCCCTCCTTCTTCTTTACCTTAACATCTTCAACTTTAATAGGTTCAACCCAAAGAATATAGGTTGGATTTTCAAGAACAACCTTAACAATTCCTCCGCAATGAGGACACTTGAAACACGGCGCATTAGTTTTAGCCGACAATCACTCACCCTTCTTCCTTCTCTTCTCGGTCTCCTACACGTTTAACGATTAAGTACCACTTGTATTTTCCATCACGCTGAAACAATTTGGGTCCCTCTCCTTTCCGCCATAGCACATCTTTGTCTGCGAATCGTAAGCCGATAAGGTCGTCTTGATATGTGTTGATTTCTCCTGCTTCGATGATTCCACCTTCAGCTAGTATTTTGAGTACGTCCTGTGGTAGTTTAATTTTCACTTTTTCTTTCATCTCTTCAATGAAACTCCTTATTTTTTCGCCGTATTTTTTGATAGCTTCTTTACCCATCTCGTCAACAAGTTTTTTGAGTCCTTCACTCATCAGATTTCACCTCCATAACATCACTCACCACTCTTCTACACGCTTCATCAGTTTCTTATATTCCAATTTAGCTTTTTCTTCATCTGGAAACATACGTAGCATGCCGAGAATTAATCCTGCCTTTATCCCTTTCAGGCCATCTTTGCTTACACAAGATTGACAGAAACGCCCCATGTTCTCCAGTGTAATTTTGGCTCCGAGTGGACATTCCTTTTCCTTGTCAAACAGACACTTCAACATCACTCACCCTTCTTCTTTTCAAATCTACGTTTTCCTTGTAGGTATTTCGCAAACTCGTGTGATAATCCACTAATATTTATCGTGACAGCCATTTCAAGAGGGCAAAATGAATGCATCGACTTTCTAAATCCTTCCCTAATTTCTTCTCTAAACTGTAGACTACTCTCTCCTTTTTCAGAGTGGCAAATTTCTTTGACAGGACATTTTTCACAATCCATACTTATCCCTCCTTCTTTCCTATTTTGAAGAACGTTATGAGAATTTTGTCTTCGCCGTAAGTTTCCATTTCATAGAAGTCTTCCAACTGGATGTTGAGTTTGTCCCTGATTTTTTTGGGAATGCTTACTCGAAAACCCGAAATCACTGTACTCCTGTACTTCATACAACTCACACAACTGTATATTACCGTTTAACCTTTTAAAACTTTTGTTCA
>JABUBK010000026.1_pt1 | contig 24683 bp, 22 predicted proteins | sample 7332671 | NCBI WGS metagenome assembly JABUBK01 (sample SAMN07256342, study PRJNA390944) | subsurface metagenome | isolation source: Methane hydrate marine sediment | place: Pacific Ocean: Eastern North Pacific, ODP site 1244 | collected 2002
TGGAAATTTCTCCTTAAAATATTCGCCATAAACTTTATTAACCCGGGCAAAATTATTCATATCTTTGAGAAATATAGTGGTTTTAACTACATTCTCTAAACCTATGGAATAAGGCTCTAAAACTGCTTTCAAATTTTCCAATACCATTCTGGTTTTTGATTCAATTTCTCCCTCTTTCATCTCCCCGGTCTTAGGGTCAATAGGTATCTGTCCGGAAGCAAATATTAAATTCCCCACCTTTAAAGCTGGGGAATAAGGTCCAACTGCGGCAGGTGCCTTTTTACTTAATATAATCTCTTTTTCCATCTTTTTAGATCTCCTTTTTTTTATTTTAAAATTTTAATTTAAAATTTCATATAAAATACTTTCTTTTATTTTATTATTTTTAAAATATAAAAAAGAACTGTATATACTAAGATACTACATTTTTATTAAAAATCCTTTTTTATAAATTTTTTTATATGAAATAATATAAAATAATCTTGTCTAAAATTGTCTCTTTTGGGGAATAATATAAGTAGAGAGAAAAGAAATTTGAAAAGAGAATAAATTATCACTAAAAAGTTGATAAAGGCAAACTATCCGAAAGGATAGGACGCAAAGTCATGGGTCTAAAGTGCTTCTGTGCCAAGACCGCCAGACTACCGGCTTTCTTTATTTAGAAGCACTTTGTTAATACTCTCTTTTCTAAATAGAAAAAGCTCCAAAAAGGGGGATAAATAAAATGATAATTTCCAGAAAAAATATATTTCGCACAGTGTTATTAATTTCCTTAACTATTGTAACATTAGTTTATGGAGTAACGTATCTCATGGGTATCGAAGATGCAAATATTTACAGTAAAGAAATCAATATCAACGAATATACTGAAGATATAAACACTTTAATCATTACCGAAAATAATAATCAGATTTGTGATTCATCAACAGGAGTATGCACCCCACCTCCCGGTTGGTATTCAACAAATAACTAATGCCAATGCTAATGCTAAAAAAAGCCTTAATCTTGAGAACATTGCCCAGTTCTCGAATTAAGGCTTTTTTTATTTTTAAGAATCTCAGAGAGCAGGCTTATAAGCAGAAATCTTAACACTTGCCACTTTAATATCTGGCTCTCTAATAATCCGCTTGATATCCTTGCTTATTTCCGGTAATGATTTAACAAATGACTCTAAGTCGTCTGATTGATAAACAATACGCTCGGAAACCTTCACTTTCTCAAGCCCTGCTTTACGCAGACCAGAAAGATACTCCTCTTCACTAATCACTCCGGAAATACAGACACTGTATAAGTTTTTATTTTCTCTCAACCACTCTGGAATGTTCTCACCCACCATATCTGAAACTATCATTCGACCTCCTGGTTTTAGCACACGGGCAATCTCAGAAAACACCTTCTCTTTCTCCGGAGAAAGATTAATAACACAGTTAGAGATTACCCAATCAACCGAGGATGACTCAACAGGAAGATTCTCGATCAGCCCCTTACGTACCTCAACATTCTTGACTCCTGCAGCCTTGATATTCTCCTTCGCTTTTGCAATCATCTCTTCGGTCATATCCACACCGATGACCTGCCCTGAGGGTCCCACCTTACGGGCAGCAATCAAAAGATCAAGCCCGGCACCCGGACCCAGGTCAAGCACAACATCACCTTCCCTGACTTCACTGTAGGCTAATGGATTTCCACAACCAAAAGTTGTAATATTAGAATCAGTAAGAAAATTATTAAGTTCTCCTTCGCTATAGCCGATATCTTTTGCTTTAACAGAACAACATGTTTCTTCAAGATTACTACAACAACTTAGGTTTTTCCGAGATATTGCTTCGGCATAAGTTTTTTTTACTTCCTCTCTGATCTTTTTTGCATTAATTTTCTTTTCTTTAGTATTCATGAAATATTCTCCTTTTTCTTTATTTTTTTAATTTTTTTCTTTTATATAGTAGCACAGTTGCGTAATTATGCAAATATAATATTAAAAAAATTCCTCCCTTATATTTGTATTTTTATTATTCACTTTTCTCTTTAGACGGACAACATGATTCAATGGCACTGGCAAAACCCCGAAAGATCGATGATAAAAATTCGTATCGTACCAAATAATAGACCTCTTTGCCCTGCTTCTCTGCAAGTAGAATCCCCTCGTCCCGAAGTATAGCAAGATGACGAGATACTACAGAAACATCAATAGGAAAATTTTTTGCAATCTCGCTGACCATTTGAGGCTCCTTAGCCTCCACCAAATGGGCGAGGATACGAAGTCTTGTAGAATCACTAAATGCCTTTAAAAAGCGAGGTTCAGGAATCCCAGGAATACCACAGCATCCCTTATCTTCACCTTTTTGTTCTTTTTTTAAATGTTTGTTTATTTGCACCATCATGCAATTATAATAATCTATGAAATAGTATTTGTCAAGCTTTTTAGAAAATATTTTTAAAAAAAGGGAAAGTTTTTTGTTTTGTGCTGAATACTCTATGGCGAAAGGTTAAGTTTCATTTTATAAGCTTTCTCGTGTTTGTTCTCTAAAAAGTGAAGTATCAGGAATAGAATGAAGCTAATAAATAGAGGAATAGCAGCTAAACGATAAGCCCAAATTAAACTGAATTTGTCTGCAATCCATCCATATATAGTTGGGGCAATTGTGGCAGAAAGTCCCTCAACAAAAAGACTTATCCCAAAAATTTTACTCTGATGGTTAACTGGACAAATAAAAGTTAGCCAGGTACTTTGAGAGGGGAAAAATATTCCTTCTACAATACCTAAGGTTCCAATAAGCAAGACAATGGATATGGGTTGGGCAATGAAAGTGATGCCAAGGACTAAGAAAGTAGTGATAATGGTAGCTGACCATACCAAGATAAGTGGATGGTTTTTATCTATGATTCTACTGGAAATGAGACTACCTACAAACATCCCGATAAAAATTATACTGACAATCCAGGCAGAAATCTCGGGTTTTAAACCGAGATAATCTGTAGCGTAAATAGGAAGAAACGAAAGAATAGCCCATAATCCCAGGCTTCGAATACCCATGCTAATAAAAAATAAATTAATATGCCCTCGCTTGATTTTCTTCTCTGCTTTTACTTTAAGATTTTTTTTATCCTTTTTTGATCTTAGATATGCGTAACCCAAAAAATAACCGGGCAAAGAGAGTAGCAAGCAGGTCATTTTCCATCCCCATGTTTGAACTAAAAAACCAAATAATAGACTGGCAACAATTATCCCTGCTGTTCCCGCAGCAGTAAATAGACTAAAATTACGTCCTCTCTGGTTTAATTTAGAATTTTCTCTAACCATGGCAGTTGCTAAGGGATGAAAGGTTGAAACACCGATAGCTAATAAAAATAAAAAAGTAACAATGGTGTAGATGTTATTTATCCAGATTAAACTTCCTAAAAAAATAGAAGAGCAGATAAAGCCACTGGCAATAATCACTCTTTTCTCATATTTATCCCCAAAATATCCGAATACTAAGGAAAAGATAGACCTTAAAGCAACGTGAATTGTTAAGATTAGTCCTGATTGAACATAATTGATCCCGAACTCTTCTCTAAAAAGAGGTAAAAGAAAAGGTATAATGAAAAAATACATATCATTATAGGAATGGCCAAATGCATTTAGTTTTAATTTTGATTTTACCTCTCTTCTATCTTTATCAGGCATCTTCTTCTTTGACCTCGAATTAATATATATAATTAATAATATAGTTCTTTTGCTTTAAAATTACAAGCAAAGTTAATAAAGAACTATTGGCTTCAAATCTTTATTATTGACAATTTATCTTTGATTTTCCATTACGCAATATATGCCCTTTCCTGCTCTTGTTGGCTCAAAACACTTATTACAAGAAATACAGGCAGCTCTTTCAGTATTGCCTCTCTTCCAGCGCTTAATCAGATCTGGTTCTCTAATCAAAGGACGACATAGTGAAATATAATCTACCAGCTCTTTTTCTACCAATTCCTTTGCCACTTCATAAGAACGGATTCCCCCCACCAGGATTAAGGGAACAGAAATTTTTTCCTTAAATAATTTTGCAGAATCACGATAATAGACCTCTTCTTCTTTAGAATTAATCTCGCCTACTCTAGTAGAAGAATATTTACTTAAACTTAGGCCTGTTCCACCACTTAACTCAACAGCATCTATACCTGCTGATTCAAGCATTGCTGATACTTGCACCATTTCACTTTGGGTAAAGCCACCTTCTATAAAGTCCTCCGAATTTAGCTTGATTGAGACAGCAAATTGCTTGCCTAATTCAGTCCTAATGGCACGAAGAATTTCCAAAATAAGGCGAGCCCGATTTTCAATACTCCCTCCATAATTATCTTTTCTTTTATTAAAAAATGGAGATAGGAATTGGCTAAGTAGATACCCATGAGCCGCATGAATCTGGACTCCATCAAAACCTGATTTTTTTGCCCTCACTGCAGCCTTTTTAAAATCTTTAATAGTCTGAAAGATTTCAGCTTTAGTTATTTCTCTACACCTTATATAGTCCTTAATTTCTAAAGAAGAAGGTCCAAGGGGCTGACTTTTGGTTAATTGAATCGGGGCTCGACATCCTGCATGGGCAATTTGCATAATAATCTTACTGCCTTCTTTTTGAACTTTTTTTACTATTTCAATATAGCTGGAAATAAGTTGGTCACTATAGATGACTAATTGTTTTATTCCTGCTTGTCCATTTTGAGTAATATATGCATGGCTGGTGATAATCAGCCCTACCTGACCTTTGGCTAGTTCTAACATTATGTTAGCAAGCTCTGCACTACAGGAACCATCAGAATTGGCTAATCCTTCCCAGGTTGCACTACGGACAAATCTATTTTTCAGTTCCATCTGATTAATCTTTGTTATATCAAACAACTTTTTCATAAATAATAATCTCTCTATTTCAATGATCAATGGAGTTAGATTTCAACATTTGATACATTATAATTTCTTAAAATATGACAAAAGTGCAACAAAAAACCTGCCAGAGGACCGTCCCCTGGCGGGTTTAAAGTTTTTCTGGCTATCTTCCAAGTTTTATCAATATATTGATTAGTATATTTCTGCTCGACTAAGTGAAAAAGATAAGCCCCTTTATTGATTAATTTATAACCATCCCCAATCAGGGTGTAATTCAATGCCGATATCACTTTCAATGACAAAATGTCCCCTAAATGTATCTAAAACTTTTTCACATCTTACCACAATATTTTCTTTTAGAAGAGATGATTAGGAATAAAGAAAGGGGTATTCTTCTGATAATTTGCATACTTATTGCTAAATTTTTCCCTAATATTTTTTTCTTCTAATTTAATCCATATAAGGTCAAAGACTATAAAAGCGGGAACAAAAATAACCAGGATAGAAATTGAACGAAGTAATATACCCATTCCTATTAATATAACAGTATATCCAAAAAACATGGGATTTCTGCTTTTAGCATAAATTCCAGTAGTAATCAGTTTATCTGGAGGGTTTAATTGAAATAAACGAGAAAGGAAAGAAGCAGACTTATAGTTTCGAGAAATTTTTACTCCTGATTTATGTTGAGCTATACCAGCTCCTATATACCAATATAAGCCGTACACTACCATAATAAATCCTATTCCATAAGCAAGTAAATTTGGTATATTTAATCTTCCGATTTGTACCTTAAAGGAAAACCAGAACAGAAATAAAGGGAAAATTACCCAGTAAAATATTATGGTAAGTAGGCTGGCCAGTATTTTATAAACTTTTTTCATCTTATTTTTTTTCAATTTAAGTTTCCCAATGACAAAGTTTTTTGTGTATTAAGATATAAACTTTTTATAATTACACTAAAAAGTTACCGAATTACTAAATATGAGCAGAAACAACCATCTCTTATCACATTTTACTTTATCTTACATATCATATTTAATCAGACACAATAGATATACTCCCTTTGGTTTTAATCCTTCCCATATTATAAATCTTTTTGGTAACCGAAAAGTGTAAAGTGCAATCATAAGTTTATACTTTGTTTCAATACTTTTCCAAAGATATTTAATGGGAATAACTGTCGCTGTTATTAAGTCGTTACATTCAAAAGCAGGTAGAGGTAGGGCATTATATTCTCCTATCAATATTACGGCAGCACCGGTTTCATCTTTTATTACAAGAATGCCCTTCTTTTCCGAAGCATTATCTTCACTTTTAAATGAAAAACTTATCCTGCCTTGTACATTCATTAAGTGTCCCTGATAAGTCTCAAAATGAGGAACCAGTTCGCCTAAAGGCATTATCTCACTTTGACTAACTTTTACTTCGATCTGCTGTGAGAAGAGCTCTTCTTGGTCTCTTGCCTTTATAGTTATAGTATGATAACCTTCTTCTACTGAAGTTGTATCCCATATAGCGGTAGTTATATCCCACAGACCACCTTTTTCAATTTTCATCGGAATAACATCACCCTGGTCAATCTGATATCTTACTTCTTGAAGAGGAGGATACTCAGTATAGACCTGGGCTGTTACTATTGTCTCTCCATATATTAAAGGTTCTGGTGAGGTAATATTTACCTGCCTTTCTATACCAATCCCTTTATAAAAGCTAAAAATATTTTCCTCATCTACCTGAATAAGGCGATAGCCACAAGGGCTTCCATCCATACAGTCACCACGCCACCACTCCCCACACAGAGCACCGGTAACCTGTTCCGGGATGCCTTGGCTATCTATCAATATATCCATATGCCAATGTCCTGAAAACATTTTCGTTGTATGTTGGTTGAGCAGATTTAGAACCTCTGTACGGTCTTCCCAGGTTATAGTTGGCTCATGAAAAAACACTAATAGTGGCTTCCCTTGTCTATAAGATAAATCCTTTCGCAGCCATTCAACTTGATAATCTGGTATCTTATAAAATTGATTACCATCTAAAAATTCATTTGGATCTAAGATGATACAGTGGTATGAACTCCAATCAAAAGAATAATAGGTAGGTCCGAAGTAATCTCGATACATTTCCTTATTATACCCTGGCTCAGTGCTAATATTCTTCTTATAATGTATACCTACAACATCATGGTTTCCCACCATATTAAATACCGGCACATCTAAATTTTTTATTGAATCAGAATAAATTTCGTACCATTTTTTAGCCTGTGAAATCGTCGCGGACTCAGCCTCTAATACTAAATCACCTGTAATAATTACAAAGGCAGGATTTATTTTATTAATCTCTCTTATAGCTTTCTCAAAAAAGATCCTATGCTCCTCAATGGCATCTAAATGGATATCTGTTATTTGAACAAAGGTAAATTGCTTTGAATCTTTATCAGGGGCAAATCTTAAACCAAAGTGTAGATTATCTTCCAGTAAGTTTTTATACCAGGGAGTAGTAGATATATAATTAGAAGGTGTAGTTATGAAAACAAAATGACCTTCCCTCGGAAGTAGATAGCTTCCAATCTCGTCAGTAACAGTGACTGTTAATCCATTAGAAACAAGTATGTCAGGTAAGCCCATTTCTCCTATATCCTGTATCCCATTTATATTGTGGTCTTCAAACACTATCCCTTTGACCTTGGAGATATCCTTAGATATGGGTGGTACAGGTACAATGTCAGGTTGTATAGGGCTAAGGATACAACCTGCTTCTTCCTCTGATTTCTTCATCTGTGGTTCGGTGGTTACCCGAATAGTATTCCCTTCTGTATCTATTATTCTATAAATTGTTGCATAGACGGTAGTAACGCTGGTATTCAAAATAATTAAACTCAAAAAAAATATCAATAGTAATATTAAAATATATTTCTTTGACATATTTTTACCCCCTATAAATCTTTTTAGAGTAAGGTCTATACATTTGACAAAATAAGACCCCCTCCTGAATCATTCTCTCTTCCTTCTACTACTTCAAGAATAAATCCTCTTTACAAACAGGATAGCAAATCACTTTAACGCCAAAACCAGATTTACTCAAACATTTCGTTCATCTCCCTTAAAGAAGAATAAAAGCTTTAAAAAATTTCCTATATTTTTTCGTGGAAACAATGCTCCAGTACTATTGATATATTCCCTATGTTTCTCTCCAAATCTTTCCATCATCTCTTTATCTTCTAGCCGTACAGTGACAAAAACTGGTATCAGAAAAATCAAGGCAGTTAATAAAGATAATATATTATTTCTAAAGAAAGCCAGGGCTAAGGCAGCACAAAAATATCCCAGGTACATAGGGTGACGAATATAAGAATAGATTTCAGAGAAAACCCTGGTGCCTTCTTCGGGAAAAATAGTGTATATCCCCAGCCCATGCCCGATATTATCGAAACCTGCTTTTAGTATATGCAAGGTGGTAAGAGGTCTAATGGATACAAGAAAGACGCCAATTATTATGGCAATAACTAAGGGAAGTAGAGCCGGTCCTCCTATTAGAAGAGGGTGACAAAGACAGGCAAACCAGGTGGCAAATATCGGCATGATAAAATGGAAGAAAAAATACCGATATGCTAACTCCCTATACTTCTCTCGATATCTCTTGGCATTTTTCATGTGACCATAGGCAAAGGCGGAACATACTAATGCGACAATAAGCTGACTGATCAATGCTCCATGCCACACCAATCCATCAAACCAAAGGAAAAAAATTATGCATACCAAGAAAAGTAGGAACCAAATGACAAATATGATTATGCTCTTCCGGGTGCTTCTAAACTCTGGAACTTTTTCTTTTAATAATTCATACCCTTTCTTCTGAGAAATATTTTATCCTCCTTTAATCTCCCTGTATTTATTCTATCATCCTCTTTTTTAGGGAAATTATCAAACCATACACAGATATTGATATTAAAGGCAGATGCAATATTCCATTCCACCATAAAAGACTGGGAAACATAATAAAATTGGTTAAAATATTATAAAAGCACAACAAAAACCTGCCAGAGGACCGTCCCCTGGTAGTTTTTTCTATAAACTATTAATTGCTCTTTCTATTCTCTTTAAACCTTCCTCAAGAAAAGAACGAGGGCAGGCAATATTAATTCTCATAAAGCCCTTTCCTTCAGCGCCAAACCAATATCCATCATCAAGGGCTACTCCGGCTTTTTTAATCATAAAATTATTTAAATCCTTGGCACTTAATCCTAATTGCCGGCAATCCAGCCAGATTAAATAAGTCCCTTCCGGTTTTATAACTTTTATTTTTGGAATTCTTTCTTTAAAATATTTCACCAAAAATTCTAAATTTTCATTTAGATAAGACAATAATTGCTCAAGCCATTCCTCTCCGTATCTATAAGCAGCTTCCAAGGCCACCAGTCCAAAAACATTGTTTTCGTTAAGAGCTAAACTATCTAAGATATTTTCATAGATTTTATAATATTTTTTATTGGGAATTATAATAGTAGAAGTCTGAAGTCCTGCTAAATTAAAAGTTTTACTCGGTGCAGTGCAGGTAATAGAATTGTGAGCAAATGCCGGTGAAATCGAAGCAAATGGGATATGTCTATACCCTTTAAATAAAATATCGGCATGGATTTCATCAGAAACGACAATAATATTGTGTTTTAAACAAATTTCTCCCAATATAATAAGCTCTTCTTTCTGCCAAACCCTCCCCACTGGATTATGCGGACTGCATAATATCAATAACTTTACTCTGGGGTCATCAACTTTTCTTTCTAAATCCTCCCAATCTATAAAATATTTTTTATTGCTAAGTCTTAAGGAATTATTCACTATATGGCAACCATTATTTTCTATAACCCGAAAAAAGGGATAATAAACCGGTGGTTGAACAATAACCTTATCACCAGGTTGACAAAAAGCTCTGATTATCAAACTTAATGCCGGAACTACCCCGGGGCTATAAGCTATCCAATCTTTTTTTATTTTCCAATTATGTCTGTTTTCCATCCAATCAATTATTGCCTGATAATAAGATAATGGCCTGGAGGTATAGCCATAAATACCGTGTTCAGCGGCTTTTTGTATAGCTTCAATTACCGGTTTCGGTGACCTAAACTCCATATCGGCAACCCACATAGGGAGCACATCTTTGGCCCCAAAAGTGGTTTCCAATTCATCCCACTTTACGGAATGATAATTAGTGCGGTCAATAACCTCATCAAAGTCATACTTCATCACATTTCTCCTCAAATAATATATTTTTTAAATGTTCGCGGCTATTTGCGAATTTCATTTTCAATTGCCTTTTCAACTTTCCTTTTTGTTTCTTCCCATAATTCTCTTGCCCTCTGTTTTGTTTCATGTGATTGCTCAATTAGTGATGAGATTTCTTGTTGAACTTTTTTATAAAGGATTGGGACTTGTAAATTTTTAATTTGTTCAGGTCTCCAGTGGGTAATTGCCAATCCTCCGCCATCTCTTTTTATCTGCAGCTTCCCGATAATTGAATTAATACAAAGGGCTAAATATTCTTTATTAATTTTGTTTTCATTAATCTTTAATATCAGAATACTACCGGCGGCAATCCCTTCTACGGGTTTCTTTACCACATAAGCTATTCCTGGCATTACATCTTTAGTTAAAAGAAAATCTCCGACCTTGGGTTCATAAAGGGTTTTGAGTTTTTGAAAGTCAAGTATAAATTCCTTAAGTTTTGCTATTTTAGAATGCTCTTTTAAGCATCCCATAAAACTATCATAAGTGGTCTGAAAATACTCGGCATCTATTCGATGAACTCCAAACGCTTTAGAAAGATTAGCAGTATAAGAAAATTTATATTTTGCCTGGAAACCTTTTAGTCCCAGTTTTTCTAAAAGAAGGTTTTCAGCTTGGGAGTAAAGGGATTTTGCTTTTTCGATTAAATCAAAAGAGTTTTTAGCAAGTGTCTCTATCTCCTGCTGAAAATCTGCATCAAATAGAGGAATTAGCAGTTCTTCTACTTCTCTACAGCTTAAGTTAAACTGTTCGGTTTGCCTGCTTAACATCCAAAGCTGTTCCTTGCCATATTTAGAGTTTAAAAATATGGTCAGATAGAAGGGATTGAGCAAATTCTCATCCGTTTTTATAACCGCAATATTTTGGTTGGTTACTGATTGTGGATAGTAATCTAAGAAAATCGCCGCTCTGCCAATAACATCATAGTGTGCTCCGCTAATTGTTACCATAACATTCTTGAATTTTAAGTAATCACTCTCCGATAAACTTCGAGCAGGTAAGAAATCTGAATTTTCAAAATCAATTACCCCTTCCCTCAAATTATCTGTCTTTAAAAAATGAATTCTTATATCATCCTGGTAAATATCTCGATCTCTCGGGATATACCCCGTCCTAACCGGTTCTACTACAAGATATCCTAATTTTCTGATGATAGCAATTTTCTTTAGGTCCTTATCTAATTTAAGAAAGCTTGTACGATAACGGCCTGCATCAAACCTTTTAACCCCTTCAATTTCTGATAATTTTACAATGCTTATCCTGGCCATATTTTTTAAGTCCTCCAGAAATTAAAATTCTGCTCTTTGGCAAATTTAACAAAAGCCTCGGCTATTTCATCCAAATCATGGTCAATTATTGGGTGCCAATGTTTATCTAAAAGCAATTCACCTTTAAGCCCTCTTTTATATCTATATTCTCCCTTATTATTTTTAAGCGATTTTTGGTTCACCGCAAAGAAAATAGGATAATCAATTTCTTTTATTACTTTGCCCTCTAACCAGAATTTCTTAAATTGTTCGGTTATCTCTTCCTCGTTTAAGACTAAATAGATTTGCCCGCCCAAAGTTCTTTGAGAAATCTCTCTATTAAACTTTTTAATTTCACCAGTCAAGGTGCTAATTTCTTTTCTTGTTTCTTCTATCTTTTCATCCTTTAAAATATTGCCCTTTAATTTTTTTTGTTTCTCCCTTAAAAGAACTTGCATTTCTTGTAATTTCTCAATTAAAGCTTTGAGTGATTTTTTACTTTTGGTTTCTTCTGTTTCTTCACCTTCCGAACCTTCAATGCTCTCTCCTGATTTTATCTTTGTTTTAAAATAGGTATTAATAAAAGATTTTAGTTCTTCGGATAGCTCTCCCTCGCATAACAATTTATCCCAACTCGTATTTTGGTAATATTTTTTCACTTCTTCTACCAGATCGACACATTCAGTTAAAGCCTTGAGTAATTTCTTCCTCTTAATTTCTTCGATTTTTTCAGGCTCTTCGTTCTTTTCAACTTCCGAACCTTCAATTTTTTCTTCTAATTTTTTCCTCGTTTCTTCTTCTAATTCCTCTCTTTCCTCAAAATATGTCTCAACGAAAGATTTTAATTCTTCGGATAGTTCTTGCTCGGACAACAATTTATCCCAACCCACATCCTGGTATTCTTTCTTTAATCGTTCTACAAACTCGAACCATTCTCTTTCACATTTTACTTTAATCCCCTGGATTTTCTTTTTTTCCTCATTGGTATATTTTTGCAAAAATAAGATACTTGTTTTTATTCCGGTGTGAGGTTTAAAGGTGTTTCCATGTAAACCCACTACTGCCAAAATTCTCGCTTCATCTATAATGAATCTACGGATATATTCGGCACTTGCACTATTTAACAGGCTCTGGGGTAAAATAATCGCCATTCTACCACCAGGTCTTATAAACTGTAATGAACGATCTAAGAAAAGGATGTGTCGACCAATTTGTTTTACTAATCTACTATTTTTCTCTGCTAAATGATAAAACTTTAAAATATCTCTTTCCTTCACTTTGCCAGTAAAAAGCGGATTGGTCATGAGAAGATCAAAATCAAAATACAAAAACCTGTTTTGATTTTTTTTATCTTTCTTTGGGTTTTCGGGAAATCTCAGAAGTCTCGGCCTTAAAGCTGCTTTTATTTCATCATTCCATAGCAAAGGGTTCAATGAATCACCATGTGAACCGCCACCAAAAATATGGGATTTGCCATCTCCAACTATGATATTAATAGCTTTGGCAATTTTTATAGCTTCTTTGGTAAAATCTATTCCGTATATATTGTTTTGTGTAAAGTTTTTCGCGGTTATAGGAAGCCCCTTACCGGTAATCACACCACCGGCAACCCACTTAACAGAATGTAGTAGAAAACCTGCTGAACCACAGTCCGGATCAATGACAAATTCGTGAGCTTTAGGGTTTAACATTTTTACAACCATATCCTGAATAGGTCTGGGCGTAAAGAATTGTCCTTCTTTCTTTTTAGACTCCTCAGGAATTAGATATTTAAAAGCTTCATCAATTACTCGTAAATTTGAATTAAGCAGTTTTATTTTTTCTAAAAATGATACACAAACTTTTAAATGTGTATCTATGAGTTCTATTTTATCCGTAGAATCGAATACTCCTGCCCAGCTTCTTTTAGCTCCTTCCAAGAGAATAGTAATAGCTCTTTTTACTTGTCCTGGACTTCTATCTCCAGCAAAAAATTCTAATTGATAATCAGGATTATTTATTCCATTCCACTCATCATAGAGCTTAGCATAAATCAATTTAAAAATTTCATCAAAAACCTTAACCCCGGCATCTCTTAAAACCAGTTCTTCAAGATCTAATAATATTTTTATAAGTGTATTTTTACCTTGTTTTAGTTCATTGTGTTCCTCTAACCATTCAAAAGTCCATCTTTCAGTTAATATATCTCTGAGTGTTTCTGATATTTTAGGGATTCGAGGGATTTCTACAAATAAATTAGGCTTCTCTCTATGGAGTCTTATTATCTCATTCCCATTTGACCAAATGCCAATAGGAGCACTTTTCGTGCTACAGTAACTTTTAAGCTGTTCTAACCCGGTAGTTCGATAAGGTCTTTTTATTTCAAATAAGATATGATAATGTTTTAAATCTTCCTGGAAAACTACAATATCTGCGAATTGAGACCCTATTTGAGAAGCAAAATAGACGATTTTCTTTACACCAATTCGTTCTTTGGGATAATTATATTCATTAACTAATCTGTAAATCCAGAGTTGTCTAACTATTTCTTCCGGCTTAGCCGTTTTATATCTATTCTTAATTTGACATTTTATAAAATATTTTCCTTCTTGCTCTATTATTAATCTTTTAATTGCATTAATCTCATCCGAATTAAAAAGAGATAAACCATGTTTAATATCCGGTGCAGAAAATATTTTTTGGAGATTTAATCTATCCGGCATATTTTACCCCCTCCCACATTTTATGTTGAATATTTGAATTTCTATTTTAATCCTACTTTAATAACTTTAATTATATATTCTATATCGCACCCTGTATATCCTTCTTTTTAACCTAAAAATTAAAAAAACCCGAACAATAGAATAAATTCGGGCTTTTGGCTGAATAAATTTAATTGCGTTAAATTACGCCAAACAACTTTCACCTGTCACACTTTCGTCGTTAAAATTAATTTGATTAAATTTTATGTAATAGGAGTCTCTTTTCTTATTGATAAAAATTGAGCATTTATTGCCACAATTATAGTACTTAGAGACATAAGAGCAGCACCTATAGCCGGAGAAATTATTATACCATAACCGTACAATGCTCCGGCAGCAAGAGGAATCGCAATTACATTATATCCTGTTGCCCAAAACAGATTTTGTATCATTTTTCGGTAAGTTGCTCTTCCAAACAAAATTAGCGAAGTAACATCTAAAGGATTGCTGTTTACCAAGATAATATCAGCAGTCTTTTTCGGCGATTCTTTTATTGTCTCCGGTAAGCATCCAGCATTTTACGCCTAATTTTCTTAGCTGCCTTATTGCTTCATGGGATTCCTCTCTAATATTATCAGCAAGAGTGATAATTCCAATTATTCGGTTATCAAATAGAACGTAGACTAATGTTCCAGTTTCATCAACCTTAATCTCTTTTAGAATCTTAAAATTGTTTTCCCTCACATAACTCTGGCTACCCAGGGTAATATTTTTCCCATCTATTTTCCCCTTTACCCCTTGTCCTTTTATTACCTCAAAGTCTGATACCTGTATGATCTTAACTTTGAGTTCCTCAGCTCTGCTTATAATTCCTTTGGCAATGGGGTGTTCAGAATTTTTTTCAAGTGAGGCTGCCAACTGAATAATCTTTTTTTCATCATAATTTTTATCTGTGACAGTAACCAGGCTTACTCCGAAGTTACCTTCGGTAAGCGTTCCCGTTTTATCAAACACCACAGTGGTTATCCTTCTTGAATTTTCAAATGCAGTTCTATTTCTTATCAAGAGGCCATTCTTTGCCGACAATGAAGTTGAAACTGCCGTGACTAAGGGTATGGCTAAACCCAAAGCATGGGGGCAGGTAATAACCATTACCGTAGCCATTCTTTCAATGGCAAATGCAAGGTCAGGCCCGTAAAAAAACCAGTAAATGAGTGTTGCTGCTCCGGTAGTCACCGCAATTATTGTGAGCCAGTTTGCTGCTTTATCAGCAAACCTTTGAGTTTTTGATTTGGATGACTGCGCTTCTTTTACCAGATTAATGACCTTGGTTAAATATGATTCTTCTCCCGTTCCTTCAACTCTTACTTCTAAAACTGCATCCCCATTTACCGAACCGCCGATAACTTTGTCTTCCAGCTTTTTATGTATCGGTCTTGATTCTCCTGTCAGCATTGATTCATCAATATAACTGCTTCCTTTGACAATTAAACCATCGGCAGGTATTTTTTCACCTGCTTTGATTAAGATTCTATCTCCCTTTTTCAATTCAGAAATTTTGACTTCTTTTACTTCGCTTCCTTTGATTAGATGGGCTGTGTCCGGCATTAATTGTGCCAGCTTCTCCAATGCCTTTGAAGCTCCTAAAACAGATTTCATCTCAAACCAGTGACCCAGAAGCATCACATCTATCAGGGTAGCAAGCTCCCAGAAAAAAAACTTTCCTTTAAGACCGAAAACTACAGCTGAACTGTAAAAATAGGCTACTGATATGGCTAAGGCGATAAGGGTCATCATTCCTGGCTGTTTCTTCTTAGACTCCTCAAAAAAACCTTCCAGAAAGGGCCGACCGCCGTAGAAGAATATAAAACTTGAAAGAACAAATAAAACATATTTTTCTCCGGGAAAACCAAACCTAAAATTAAGTAACTGTTGTATTAAGGGAGATAGCAAAAGAATAGGTACGGTTACTAAAGCTGATATTATAAATCTTTTTTTGAAATCACGCACCATTTGTCGGTGATGATCAGCATGATCATGATGTATATGCTCTTTATGCTCTTGAGGTTCATGATTTTCATGATGGTGGTTATGTATATGTGTTTCCTTTTCTTCTATCTTTTCAAGAGTTACATTGCACATATCGCACTTTCCCGGAGCATCATACTCCATTTTACATTTTGGACATTTATATCTTGTCATTTTACTTTCTCCAACAATAAAAACTAAAAACCAAATTAAAAGAGGAGTATCTTTTTATATATTGATATAGTTACAGCCCCGAATGACATTCTATTATATTTTATAAGTTTAAATTTGTCTTTTTCTATCAAACTCAATAGCCCATCGTTTTGTATGTAGCTTTTAAAATTTATATAATGCTCTCTTCCAGCGATTCTTTCAATCATACTTATTACTATTCTACCAAATTTAGTCGTTTTATTATCAAAAACATAATCAACAACAAGCATAAATCCATCTTTTTTTATAATTCTATACGTTTCATCTATAAGAGCTTGTTGAGTATTCCTATCTTTTTCGTGTATTGCAAAACTTATAATTACTACATCAAACGATGCATTGTCAAAATTTGTTTTTGTTGCATCCTCATTATAAATCTTTATAGAGGAATCACTTCTTTTTGCAATTTCTAACATTGAATCAGATATATCGAGACAATAAAGGTTTCTAAATCCGTGCTTTGAAAGTAACTTAATCTGATTCCCGGTGCCGCAACATAGATCTAAAATTATTTTCTCTTTGTATTTTAAAAGCTCATTCATTACCGCAATTCTTATTGGCTTAAGAGCTAAATAAAAAATAGGGTCATATATCTTTGCCATTAAATTACAATTACTCTTCATATCAGATCAAGTCCTTTACAGGCAATAAGAATTTGATAATTTAATTAGAATCCAAACTTCTGACCACTTTCGAGGAAATAAGGAAATACAGAGTAATGTTCGAGGCTATTTACGAATTTCATTGTCAGAAGAATTATCTCCTGATAGGTTACAATTAAAACCTGCCAGAGGACCGTCCCCTGGTAGGTTTTTACGGGGACGGTTCTCTGTCACACCTGTCACACTTTTGCTAATGCTTCAAAACCGGCGATAATATCCAATAATTCTTCGGTAATCGCATTTTGCCGCTGACGGTTAAATTGAGAATTCAGATTATCCAAACGTTCCTCGATGTTCTCTTCAGCTTTCTGCATGGCCGTTAAACGGCTGGCGTTTTCACTGGCCATCGATTCGATAAAAGCCCTATATAAGGAAATATAAAAAAATTGATGGATGAAGGAAGAGAGTAGCCGGTCCCAGGAAAGGGTATATAATGGTAGATTGCGAGAGGGCCATTTTCTTAAAGCTAATTCCCGTAACCATTCTTGCTCCAAGGGGAATAAATGAAATTGAAAGGGTTCAAATATAATCCCTCTCTTTAGCTTATTATAAAATAAATAAATATCATCTATTTTTTCCCGAAACCGCCATAACTCCACCAATACCAGCAGTTCCTGAATGGCGCTATTCAGGTTATATCTGGATTCAGGAAAATCAATCCTGGCCGCTGGTTCGTAGTCAATTTCTTTTAACTGTTCTTCGGCTCTCTCTCCGATGACGGCTATTTTTAATTGAGAATAATCGAAGGCTTTAGCTCTTTCCCACTCCATAAAGGAATTGGCCACCATTACATTAAATTTACCGGCCATCCCTCTTTGCGAACCAAAGACAATTATTCCCATTCGTCTTTCATTTCTTAATATCGGTTTTTTTAATATTTCCGGTTTTTCCTTTAGCAACGCTTGAAAACCCATCTCAATGGATTGATGATATTCTGTAATTGCCTCTACCGCCCGTGCATGATAATGAATATTAACTGCAGCCAATGCCTTCATCGTTTTGACCACAGAGTATAAATCCTGGGCACTTTCAATTTTCCTTTTAATGGCTTCAAGCATCTGCATTTTTAGTGGTTTTTTCTCCTTTTAAAATGAATTGTTCGATAAATTGAAGAATCGTTTTTACTTCATCACTATCCAGTTTTTTATTATTCATCACTTTTTCTTCTAATTGGGGAAATTTGTCTTGCAAATTCTTTTTTATCTCTACTATCTTTTTTCTAATATCTTCAACCGAAACCTGATCCCATAACCCCTGGTTAACCATAAGCAGAATTACAATCTGTTCCATCACTGAATAGGGAGCATATTGATTCTGTTTTAAGACCTCTCTTATTCTTCTTCCTCTTTCCAGGATTTTTATGGTATTCTCATCTAATTGGGTCCCGAACCGGGAAAAGATTTCTAACTCTTGAAACTGGGAATAAGTTAAACGCAGGCTGCCTACCACCTCTTGATAGGAAGTTAATTGCGTTTTTCCTCCTACCCGGGATACTGACTTCCCCACATCAACGGCCGGCAAAAGCCCGCCCTGGAATAATTGAGGAGAAAGATAAATTTGACCATCGGTAATGGAAATAAGATTAGTAGGGATATAAGCTGATAAATTTTGAGCCTGGGTTTCGATAATGGGCAAAGCAGTCAAAGAACCGCCACCCTTCTCTTCTTTCAGATGAGTTGCTCTTTCTAAAAGGCGGGAATGGATATAAAAAATATCTCCGGGATATGCTTCCCGGGCAGGCGGCCTTCTTAATAATAACGACAGCTCCCGGTAAGTTCGAGCATGATGAGTTAAATCATCGTATATAATTAAAACATCTTTCCCTCTTTCCATAAAATATTCACCGATACTGGTAGCAGCATATGGAGCAATATAATTCAAGCCAGGCGTATCTTCTCCTGATGCCACCATAACAATGGTGTATTCCAGGGCTCCTGACTTTTTAAGTTGAGCAATTACCCTGGCTATAGAAGACATCTTTTGACCGATAGCACAATAAATACAAATAACATCTTTATCTTTTTGATTAAGTATGGTATCCACAGCAATCGCTGTTTTCCCGGTCTGTCGATCTCCAAGGATAAGCTCCCGCTGTCCCCGGCCAATAGGCACCAGGGCATCAATTACTAAAATACCTGTCTGTAAAGGAACATATACCGGGTCTCTATCCATAATGGGAGGAGATTCACGTTCAATGGGATATCTTTCCATCGTTCTGATTGCACCTAAATGGTCCAGGGGACGGCTCACCGGGTCGATAACCCTTCCCAGCAATGATTCGCCAACCGGGACATCCATTACCTGGTTTGTTCTCCTCACCTCATCTCCGGCTTTAATCCCCTTCGCATCATCAAGCAGAATAATATCTACCTTGCCCGGTTCCAGATTAAATACCATTCCCCGCTGACGGCCTTTAAAAATAACTACTTCTCCTGCCTTTACCTCCGGTAACCCTTTTGCTGTAACGATATCTTTGCCCACTGAGGATACGGTCCCAATTTCCTCCACATATAAAGATACTTTCTGTTGTTTGATAATACTATTCATGCTGGAAAAAGTAGTTTTTAAATTCTCTTTCAAAGATAAAGTACTCATCTCTTTTGTTGGATTATCCATTAATACCCTCACATTATTATTACATCTTAATCTATTTATTCTATCCAAATCACTTAGTTTTCTTTTTTTCAACATCCAATTCTTGAAAACTGATTTCAGTGAAAGCTTTCTTGAGTTGCTCCTCCAGTCCATCTAAGTAGTTTTCGATGTTCCAAGAAATTTTCTTACCCTCTAAACGAGTTTCAATTCCACAAATCAATTCAGGAGAAACCTTAAAATTAATTTCAACTTGACCGTCAATTATATCTTCCAAGGTTTTCCTGATCTCAGATTCTTTTTCCCGGGTAAGCCGAAAACTACTATTCACCAATATCTTCCGCTCATCCTTACTAATAAACCGGACAAAATCATCTTTTTCCTTTTTGGTCAACTGCTTTAACTGGACTAAGAAATTTTCAATCAGTTGATTTTCTAATTTTTCACCGGCTAAATCAGATAATACCTTTCTGCTAATCTGACAAACTTGCTCACAGGATAAATGACGAAGATCCCTTAAGAAAGCGGTTCGTTGTTTTAATATCGCCTCTCTCCAATTTTTTTGTTCTTCATCAATTTTTTCTCTGGCAACCCTCACCAATTCTTCCCGCTTCTTTTGGGCATCCTTCTTGGCCTGAGCAAGCATCTCATTCCATTTTTCCTGCAGTTCTTCTCTTATCCTGCGCTGTTCTTCCAATTCTTTCCGAGCTTCCTCTTTGGCTGCATCAGCATCTTGCATACGGTCGGTGATTTGCATTTCCCTGTCATCCATAATCTTGATAATCCGATTAAATAAAAATCGTTTCAAGAGATAGATCAGGATTAAAAAATTAATAATTTGGGCAATAACGGTAAATGAATCTATAAGCATATTAACCCCCTACTGAGCTAAAACATAATTCCAAAAAGGATTGGCAAAAATAAGAATGACTGAAATGACTAAACAATAGATAGCGGTCGATTCAACCATAGCCAACCCGACAAATAAGGTTCTGGTAATCGTATTTGCCTCATCCGGCTGTTGGGCAATCGCTCCCAACGCCCGGGCTAAGGCCATCCCTTCTCCTATGGCGGGTCCAATTGAGCCAATCGCAATGGTAAGTCCCGCGGTAATAATGGAAACTGCACCGATAATATCAATACTACTCATCTTCCTTACTCCCTTCTTTTTGATCTATCTGTTCCGGCTTATTTTCTACACGTGTTGCTGAAGCAATATAAACCGTTGCCAGCACGGTAAAGATATAAGCCTGTATTTGACCAATTAATAATCCTAAAACCTGCATAACAATGGGTACAAACAAAGGGGTGATTATAAATAAAACCGCCACTATCAATGTACCGCTCATCATATTCCCAAATAATCTGACCGCCAGGGCCAGAATACGGGAAAAATCCCCGATAATATTAAAAGGCATCATAAATATAGAAGGTTCCAGATAATGTTTAAAATAGCCCCGCATCCCCTTTTTTGCAATTCCAAAAATGGGTATGGCAAAAAAAACGCAAATAGCCAGCGCGCTGGTAGTGGATAATGAACCTGTCGGGGGATGAAAACCGGGTATAATGGTTAGCATACTGGATATTGAAATAAACAAAAACAGGGTTCCTAAAAAAGGAATAAAGGGGTCCGGATTCTGCTGGGTAATTTCTTTCACCTGTTGCCGTATGTAGCCCACAATCACCTCTAAAAAATTTTGCCAGCGGCTGATTTTAGGCCCAATAGTTAAATTTTTTGTGGCCAGCCAGCTGATAAAAATTAATAAAACCATAACCACCCAGGTAAAAAATATGGTGGCATTGATATGTATGCCATTCCACTGAAATATAATAATTGCATCCGGACTTATTTCCATTTTTAATTCCCCATCCCCTATTCAAATATTATTACTTTAACCTTTTTTTCGTTTCCCGATCATTCTGCTTAAAAAAATACGACTAACAATAAAACCGGCCAACAGGATTAAAATATTTCCCCAATCCCCCTGACGGGCAACATAGATTAATACCAAAAAAACGGTACCGGTTCTTAATATAAAACTACCCAGGGTTAATACAATCGGTGAACGAGATTGATTCATATTTTTAATAGTCAGCCATAAACCGCCAAAATATAACAGTCCCAATCCCAGGCCAATTAATAAATACAATAAGCTGTAAATGTTAATACTCATTCTTTATTTTCCTCTTCAATTTCTTTTCTTTCTTTCTCTACCCAGTACCAGGCATTTAGACAGCCAAGAATAATCCCCGCAAAGAGAAAAGTCAAAGTCCAGGAAATAGTGCCCGGCCATCTCCTATCAGCCCAAATACCAAAAGCAATTCCTATCAAGGTAGGGACCATCACTGACCAGCCAATAACCCCAAACAAACCCAGGCCAAACCAGATAGCCTGACCTTTTTTCCTTTGGGCCCTTAATTTTCGTTTCTCTTTTCTCTTGATTTTCTCGATAAAGCTATGCTTTATATCTTTTGGATTCTCCTTATTATTCATGTGCCTCCAGGTTCAAAAAACTTCTTACAAAATCTGCTTCTAATTTACTCAAAGCAGTTTGGGCATCTTTCTCTCTCTCGTCTGTTTTTATAAATATCTCTTCCACTCTATCTTTTAGTTCCCCCAAATCTTCTCCTTCTATCGCATTCCTGGTCGAAATAATTACTTTTTCTCCATATTTAACCAGGATTCCTTCATCGATGGCCAAAAAAACATCTTTCCCCTCCGGTGTAGTTAACATCAAAATCCCCGGGGTTAAGGAAGTGGTAAAATCAACATGTTTGGGCAGCAGACAAAACCATCCGTTTTCTGCTTCCGCCGTTACTTTTTTGACTTCCCTTTTTAAAAATGTCTTATCCGGTAACAATATCTTCAAATCAATCATTTTTAGCTTCTTCTTTAGCTTCTTCTATCGAACCAATCATATAAAGTGATTGCTCAGGATAACTGGCAAACTCATCATTTAAGATTTTCTCGCATCCTTCTAATGATTCGGATAAACTAACCCGACGGCCCTTATTGCCGGTAAACTGTTCTGTGGTGACAAATGGCTGGGTCAAAAACTTTTCCAGGCGCCTGGCTCGATTGACCGTTCTCTGGTCTTCCTTTGATAATTCCTCCAAACCCAGCATGGCTATAATATCCTTTAATTCCTCATATTCAGATAAAGTCTGTTTGGTTTCCCGGGCTATCTGGTAATGCCTTTGACCAACGACCGTCGGTGTAAGCATATTAGAGGCAGATTTTAAAGGGTCCACAGCCGGATACAAACCCTGGCTGGACCGCTGTCGGGAAAGCACCACTGAAGCAGAAAGATGACTAAAAGTATGAACTGCTGCCGGGTCAGTAAAATCATCAGCCGGTACATACACCGCCTGAATTGAGGTGATGGACCCGGTGGGGGAATTACAAATCCTTTCCTCAAGGTCAGCAATCTCACTCGCCAAGGTGGGTTGATATCCTACCCGGGAAGGTAATTCGCCTAAAAGACCGGAAACCTCGGCCCCGGCCTGGACAAAGCGGAATATATTATCAATTAACAAAAGAACGTCCTGCTTGGCTTCATCACGGAAGTATTCTGCCATGGTTAAAGCAGCATGTCCTACCCTAAACCGGGCACCGGGTTGTTCGTTCATCTGGGCAAAAATTAAGACGGCCTTTTTCAGGACACCTGTTTTTATCATTTCCCGATACAATTCTTCCCCTTCTCTGGACCTCTCTCCTATTCCGCAAAAGAGGCTCACCCCTTCATGTTCCAAAGCCATATTGTGAATCATCTCCATAATCAGAACAGTCTTGCCGACACCGGCACCGCCAAATAAACCTGCTTTTCCCCCTTTTTCCAAAGGAGCCAAAACGTCAATCACTTTTATCCCGGTCTCATAAATATCTGCCGTAGTAGTCCGTTCGGCAAGAGAAAGAGATTTTTGGTATATGGAGACTGATTTTTCGGCGGATAAAATATCTCCTCCATCAATCGGTTCTCCAAAAACATTAAACATTCGGCCCAATAATCCGGACCCCACGGGTACTTGCAAAGGATGTCCCGTGTCAATAATCTCATCTCCCCTTTTTAATCCCTGAGTAGGAGTTAAGGCTATTCCTCTAACGGTAGTGGCATCAAGATGAAGCGTTACCTCGATAATCGCTTCACCGGATTTCAATTGGTAATTAATCTTGGGAAGCAATTGCGGGAAAAAAGCATCAACAACACTTCCTCGGATTGCTCTTATTTGTCCTCTGTTTATTTTCTTATTATCCATTCGGACATCTCCACTAATCGCTCTTTATCCATTAATTTTTTAATCTATCTTTGCTGGTAAACTAATTGCTCTTAATTATACTATTTCTTTATTGGGTTGTACAATGGGAATTGTAAGTTTGGTGGAACATAGGATACAATTTGAAAATTATGCAGAATAAACGGGAGGGCAGATCTTTGCATTTAGCATACTCTATTCTTGAAATATGATAAAACCATAAAAAATTCTATCTCTTGTCATATTCTAATCATTTAAAAAAACATTGGGAACCTGGACTTATCAGGCTCCTTAGGAAAAGTTAGGGAAAGTTACCGAATTATTGAGCTATTACAACCATACTTTGTACACTTAAAAAGTTCGAATCCTGTCCGGCTCCCCAGACAGGACGATTTTCGAACTTTTTGTATGAGTGATGAAGCTGAAGAAGTTTATCAAAAGTTAGAAGAAGTAATAAGCATTTATTAGTATAAGGGGTAAAAAAAATGGACAGTATTACTCTTAATTTATCGGATTATTGAGCTAATACGAAAGTGGAATATATGTTAAATCTTTCGGTATATTCATACAAAAGGGAGCGTAATTTTGGCAAATCACACTCCCTTTTGTACTTATAATTATAACACTAAAAAAAGAAATATCGAGAGAAAATAAAAATAATTTTTATCTTATTTCTCTTTTCTTTATTAAAATGGAGTCTGTTGCTCTTATTTATTCAATTTATTCAAGATTCTTTTAAATATTTAAAATAAAATACAGTGTAAAAAGGAGAGTTTGCGGGTTGATTTTCAACACAGTATCTACTTATCCCCAATAGAATCTTCGTATTGACAAAGAGGTATTTCTGGGATGTCCCTACA
>JABUBK010000027.1_pt1 | contig 24608 bp, 22 predicted proteins | sample 7332671 | NCBI WGS metagenome assembly JABUBK01 (sample SAMN07256342, study PRJNA390944) | subsurface metagenome | isolation source: Methane hydrate marine sediment | place: Pacific Ocean: Eastern North Pacific, ODP site 1244 | collected 2002
CGAAGGGGTTGCAAAGAAACGGCCCAAGCGACTGTTTACTAAAAACACAGGTCTCTGCTAAATCGAAAGATGATGTATAGGGACTGACGCCTGCCCGGTGCTGGAAGGTTAAGGAAGGGGGTTACCGAGCACTCAACTTTGATAACAAAACTTTCTTTTTATTTCTCATCTTGTTATCAAAGTTGAGTGCTCGGGAAGCTCTTGACCGAAGCCCCAGTAAACGGCGGCCGTAACTATAACGGTCCTAAGGTAGCGAAATTCCTTGTCGGGTAAGTTCCGACCTGCACGAATGGCGTAACGATTTGGGCACTGTCTCAACGAGGGACTCGGTGAAATTGTAGTGTAAGTGAAGATGCTTACTACCCGCGACAGGACGGAAAGACCCCGTGAACCTTTACTGTAGCCTGATATTGAACTTTAGCATGCCCTGTGTAGGATAGGTGGTAGGCTGTGAAAGAGGGGCGTTAGCCTCTCCGGAGCCATCCTTGAAATACCACCCTTGGTATGTTTGGGTTCTAACCTTTCGCCGTTATCCGGCAAAGGGACAGTATTTGGTGGGCAGTTTGACTGGGGCGGTCACCTCCTAAAGAGTAACGGAGGTGTCCCAAGGTCTCCTCAGTGTGGTTGGAAATCACACCAGAGAGTGTAAGGGCATAAGGAGGCTTAACTGCGAGAGAGACATCTCGAGCAGATGCGAAAGCAGGGCCTAGTGATCCGGCGGTAACTAGTGGATGTGCCGTCGCTTAACGGATAAAAGGTACTCCGGGGATAACAGGCTAATCTCCCCCAAGAGTCCATATCGACGGGGAGGTTTGGCACCTCGATGTCGGCTCGTCGCATCCTGGGGCTGAAGCAGGTCCCAAGGGTTTGGCTGTTCGCCAATTAAAGCGGTACGCGAGCTGGGTTTAGAACGTCGTGAGACAGTTCGGTCCCTATCCGTCGTGGGCGTAGGATACTTGAAGAGGGTCTGCCTCTAGTACGAGAGGACCGAGGTGGACGAACCTCTAGTGTACCAGTTGTCCTGCTCAGGGCATTGCTGGGTAGCTATGTTCGGTCGGGATAAACGCTGAAAGCATCTAAGCGTGAAGCCCACCTCAAGATTAGGTATCCCACCTGGATTTATCCAGGGAGAGACCCCGGGTAGACTACCCGGTTGATAGGTCAGAAGTGTAAGGACAGTAATGTCTTTAGCTAACTGATACTAATAGGTCGAGGACTTGACCGTTACATGGCGGAGGGGCCACACCTGTTCCCATCCCGAACACAGTAGTTAAGCCCTCCTGCGCCGATGGTACTGCAGATTTTCTGTGGGAGAGTAGGACGCTGCCGGGATTTTTTATTTTTCTTCTATTTTAGTGTATAATTTAAAATAGCGTAGAGCGGATAGAATAGATTAAGTATCGCGTATTGCGTAAAACTAAAAACTAAGAAATAGGTTTTGAATTTTAAATTATGGTTTTTAGTTTTTCGCTTTGCGTTTTTCGTTATATACCAACGACTATTGGTATATTAACTGGCGAATTGGGTAACTGGTAAACTAAATACTAACGACTATTCACTATTCACTAACGACTAGTTAATTGGAGAATTACGGAGGCATGTGATTTATGGAAATTTTAGTACAAAAATTATGTGATTGGATAGGAGATAAAGTAACTAAAGCAAAAGCTGAGGGAGTGATATTTGGATTAAGCGGAGGTTTAGATTCTGCTGTAGTAGCAGCCTTAAGCATAAGAATATTCCCCCAAAATACCTTAGCCATAATTATCCCTTGCCATAGTCTTGAAGTCGATATTAATGATGCCTTAGACTTTATTAATAAATTTAATATTCCTTATAAAATAATTGATTTATCAAAAGTTTATGATTCGTTCATTCATCTGTTAAATGATAAAGAAAAAAAGAAAAGTTTCAAATTAGCAGAAGCAAATATAAAACCCCGATTAAGAATGACAACTTTGTATTATTTTGCTAATAAATTAAATTATTTAGTTGTGGGAACTGGGAATAAGAGTGAGCTAATGATAGGATATTTTACTAAATATGGTGATGGAGGAGCAGATATTTTACCTTTAGGTAATTTATTAAAGAGTCAGATTAAAGAATTAGCAGAATATTTAGGTATTCCCAAAAAAATTATAAACAAACCTCCTTCTGCAGGTCTCTGGGAAGGTCAAACTGATGAAGAAGAAATTGGTGTAAGTTATAATCAGTTAGATAAGTATTTAAAGACAGGAAAACTAAGCAATAAAATAATAGAAGAAAAGATTCAAGATAAAATAACTAAAAGTGCGCATAAACGAATTACTCCTGCAATACCTTCCTTTTAAATAAATATATTTCATATTTTTTTTCTTATAATTGCAATATTTATCTCTACACCTTCATCACTTAATACTAACCATCAAGAACCAACGATTAATTGAAACCCGAAATAGACAGGCGAGACGCCTGTCCTACAGGATGGATGGTTTTACGTTTTTTATCTCTCGTATTTTGAATTTTGTATTTTCTTAACTAATGACTAACGACTAATTTGTTGAATCTGCTCTTTTAATATGCTAAAATTATTAAAAATTAACTACAATAAAAGTTTTAATAATTTTATATTCAAGGAGAAATAAATTATGTCTGGACATTCAAAGTGGAGTACCATTAAAAGAAAAAAAGGTAAAGTGGATGCACAGAGGGGAAAGATATTTACCAAAATAATTCGAGTGATAACTGTTGCTGCACGCTCAGGGGGAGGAGATCCTGAAACTAATGTAAAGTTAAAAACCGCTATTCAACTGGCAAAAGAAAATAATATGCCTAACGAAAATATTGAAAGAGCTATTAAACGAGGAACTGGTGAAGCCGATGGAGTTTCTTACGAAGAGCTATTGTATGAAGGTTATGGACCAGGAGGAGTTGCAGTTTTAATAGAAGCTTTGACTGACAATAAAAACAGAACAACTCCGGAGATTAGAAAGATTTTTTCTAAAAATGCAGGCAACTTAGGTGAAAATGGTTGTGTTGCCTGGATGTTTGATAAAAGAGGATATTTTATCTTCGAGAAAGCAAAAATTAACGAAGATACTATTATAGATCTAGCACTTGAAGCAGAAGCCGAAGATGTAAAAAGTGATAATGAAAATGTTGAAGTTATCACTCCACCTGAGGATTACCAGAAGTTTAGCAATTTAATAAAAGAACAAAATATTGGTTGTTTGCTTAGTGAAGTTACTTTAATTCCAAAAACTACTGTAGATTTGGAAGGTAAAAAAGCAACGCAAATGCTAAATTTAATGGAACAGTTAGAAGAGCAAGATGATGTACAGAAAGTTTATGCTAATTTTAATATTGCTGATGAAATTATGGAAGAAATATCAGTCAATAAGGATAAGTTGTGATTATTTTAGGTATCGATCCGGGCCTTTCTAATACCGGATATGGACTAATTAAGTATGAGAAAAAGAAAATTGAATTAATTGATTATGGATGCGTATTAACTTACAAGAAAGATAATTTTAGCGTTAGAATAAAAAAAATATATTATAAAATAAAAGAACTTATAGAAAAATATAATCCTCATGAAGTTGTTATTGAGGATATATTTTTTAATAAGAATGTTCGAAGTGCACTTACAGTAAATAAGGTTCATGGTATGGTAGCAATAACCGTTGCTTTAATGGGACTGGAACTTTATGAATACACTCCGTTACAGATTAAACAAGCTACCGTGGGAAATGGGAGAGCAGAAAAACATCAAGTTCAATCGATGGTCAAAATCCTACTCAATTTATCTAAAATTCCTCAACCTGACCATGCTGCAGATGCTTTAGCAGCGGCAATTTGCCACGTACATACTAAATATTGAATAGCGTATCTCGTATCTAGTGAATCGTATCTCGTTTTCAAGCGTAAAGCGTATAGCGTTTAGTGTAGAGGATACAGTGATAAGTAATATGTAATGAGTAATAAGATTATAGTTCTGAATAAAAAAATAGGTTACTTATTACATGTCACATATTACGTAATTTACTAGTCAATCGGATAACTGGGCAAATAATGAACTAGCTAGCTAACCAAGTAACCGGCTAACTATTATTATAGGAGGTTTAAATTTGATATCTTTTCTGGAAGGAATAGTTGATACAGTTGGAGTAAATTATCTTGTATTAAATACAAACGGTATAGGGTATCAAATTAACATCCCTGCTTATAATAATCTTTCCTTGAAAACCGGTGATAAAACTAAAATTTATACTTATTTATATTTAAGAGAAGACAAAATAATGCTTTATGGATTTTTAACTAAAGAAGAAGAAAATTTCTTTGAATTACTGATTGGCACACCGGGAGTTGGTCCAAAAGTAGGCTTAAATATCTTATCTAGGATGACCCCTGATGATTTTAACAAAGCAATTCTCCAAGAAGATTTAGATTCAATTACGACGATAGTAGGTATCGGGAATAAGTTAGCTAAAAAAATTGTGTTAGAATTAAAAGAAAAAATAAGCAAAATCACTTTCCTGGAAGCAGGCGTAGAAAAAACTTTTAAATTTGAGAATATAAGTGATGCTATAGATGCTCTTAAAGTGTTAGGCTATACTTACAAAAAAGCAAAGTCCGCAGTGGAAAAAACTCAAGAAAAATTTAAAGGGAAATTAACGGTGGAAGAGTTAGTTCGAGAATCTCTGAAGATTATAGGATAATTATTAATTTTAACTTACTAAAATTTTTAATAATTGTAGTTGCTGGTATTAAAAACGTTTTGTTTTAATATTTAATGGAGTAACAGATGGAATTTAAAGAAAAAGTTATTGATTTGGGATTAAGGAAAGAAGAACCGGATTTAGATATAAACTTAAGGCCTAAATTTTTTAAAGAATTTATTGGGCAAGAAAATATTAGAAAAAACTTTAAAATTTACATAAGCGCTGCACGAAAAAGGGAAGAACCCATTGATCACATTCTTTTATATGGACCCCCAGGTTTAGGCAAAACTACCTTAGCTTATATAATATCTAATGAGATGGGAGTCAATATTAAGATGACTTCTGGCCCGGTTATTGAAAGAGCAGGAGACTTAGCAGCTATAATTACTAATTTACAGGAGAATGATGTTTTATTTATTGACGAAATTCACCGGCTAAATCGAGCAGTAGAAGAAATATTATATCCAGCTATGGAAGATTTTGAATTAAATATTCTTATCGGCAAGGGTCCAAGTGCTCGTTCTATACGTATAAGTTTGCCAAAATTTACTCTTATAGGGGCCACAACTCGTACAGGGCTAATTACCTCGCCCTTAAGAAGCCGCTTCGGAGTTATAACTCGAGTTGGTTATTATCAGGAAAACGAACTTGAACAGATAGTAATAAGGTCTTCTAAAATATTAAAAGTTAAAATAACCGAAGAAGCAGTAAAAAAGATTTCTTTAAGGTCAAGAGGCACCCCTCGTATTGCCAATAGACTTTTAAGAAGACTTCGTGATTATGCCCAAATAAAAGGCGAAGGAGTTATTAACAAAGAAATCGCTGATTATGGTTTAAAAATGATGGAGATTGATGATTTCGGTTTGTGTAGCATAGACAAAAAATTATTACTTACTATAATAGAAAAATTTTCTGGCGGTCCAGTGGGTCTGCAAACATTAGCTGCCTCCATCAGTGAAGATACAGACACTATTTGTGACGTTTATGAGCCGTATCTTTTGCAAAAAGGTTTTCTTCATCGGACTCCCAAGGGAAGAGTAGCAACAGATTTAACTTATAAATATTTTGGTAAAAAAGGAAATGCTCAGGGGAAATTGTTATAGAAAAATAGCGAACAGCGGAGTAAGATAGTATATAGTATTAAGTATATAGTAAAGATAAAAGAAGTAAAAAATTAGGAACCAGAAGATTATAAGCGTAGAGCGTTTAGCGTAAAAGATACGGTGATGAGTAATATATAATGAATAATAAGATTATAGTTCTAAATTTACAAAAACGGGTTACTCATTACATGTCATATATTACATAATTTACTGGTCAACCGGCAAACTGGGTAACTAGGCAACTAATTAACCATCAAACTAGCTAACTAGCTAACACAAGAAAAGGACAGACATCTCGCCTGTCAAATATATACGCTATAGTATGAATGAAATAAGAACGAAGAATTAAAAAGAGGAGATAGATTAATTGGAAAAAAAAGATAGAGGAAAAGCAAAGAAATTTTTTTTATTTTTGGGAATATATATTTTTTTACTGCTTATATTTACCAATAATATCTTAGCAGCAGAAAAATTACCAGTACTTCGAGTGGGTATATTCTTAAATCAAACTGAAATTAATATAGGCGGGGATGGCACTTTTAAGATTTACAATTTAAAATCGAATAGTCTTGTAAGTGAAGAACGCAATAAGATAATCAAATTATTAGCTCACGATAAAGGAATAGAAATTTCGGGGATAGGTGTTTATTCTGGCCCTATAAAAATTATTCCGGCAGGGAATACCAAAGTTATAGTTGTAGTTAATGGACAAAAGTATCACTATCGAGGAAGTATTGAAATAAATATTGATAAAGAATATAGAAAATTTAATATCATCAATATCATCGGTATTGAGGAATATCTTTATGGAGTCTTAAAGAAAGAAATTTCCCCTCGTTGGCCGGCAGAAGCCTTGAAGGCTCAAGCAGTTGCAGCCAGAACCTTCGCTATCTTTAATATGAATAAATATATTGATAAAGGTTATAATATTTGTGCTTCTACCAACAGTCAAGCTTATGGGGGAGTGAATCACGAAGACCCCTTAACTAATAGAGCCATTGATGAAACTCGAGGAATGATTATTGCCTATAAAGGCAAACCCATCAATGCAGTTTATCATTCCGATAGTGGAGGATATACTGAGGATAGTGAGAATGTTTGGGGAAGTTTCTTACCTTATTTAAGAAGTGTAAAATCAAAATTTGAAGAAAAAGTTTCTCCTCCGCATCACACCTGGACCTGCTCCATAGACGAGAAGGATTTAACAAAAAAACTGCAAAAACAAGGTTATAAGGTAAATTCAGTTGTTTCTATTGAACCAGTTAAAAAAAGTAAAACCGGCAGGATAAGCGAGTTAGTTTTTGTTATTGACAATAATGAAGTTATTAATATGAAAGCTAATGATTTTAGAAGCTTAATAGGGGCAAATTTGATCAGGAGTACACTTTTTAATATCAAAGTAATCGGGAAAGAAATAAATATTGCGAAAGATACAGAAGATAAAAAAGAAATTGAGGACAAAGAAGAGCAAGGAGAGTCAATGAAAGAAATTTTAGAACAGAAGAAAGACTGGACCATTAAGGAATTGCTCGAATTAATGATGAAAAGGAAAGAAGAAAGGGAAAAGGAAAAAGCAGAGAAAATACCTGAAGTAGAAATTGTAAAATCAAATACTCCTTTAACCTTTATATTTTCTGGTTCGGGAAATGGGCATGGGGTTGGAATGTCGCAATGGGGTGCATACGGTATGGCACTTCAAGGATCCAGATATCAGGATATTTTAAAATATTATTATCAGGGAATAAATATTATAAAAAAATATTAAAAAATAAACAGATGAATGGAAAATGAAATTAGAAGAATTTGATTATTATCTTCCTTCGGGTTTTATTGCCCAAAAGTCGATTAAGCCAAGAGATCGTAGTCGTTTGATGGTTTTAAATCGTCCCAGAAATAAAATTCAACACAAAATTTTTAAAGACGTTAAAGATTATCTTAAAAAAGGTGATCTTTTAGTTTTAAATAATACTAAGGTTTTGCCGGCAAGATTATATGGTTTTAAAGAAAGAACTAAAGGAAGAGTAGAAGTTTTACTTCTTAAATCTATAAAGAATAAATATTGGGAAGTATTAGTAAGGCCAGGAAAAATTGTTCATTCAGGTACTAAAATAATTTTTGGACCTGAATTAGAGGGGATAGTAGAAGGTAAAAATGAAGAGAAGGGTAGTTACTTTATCCAATTTAATTTTAAGGGTAATTTTAAAGAAATATTAAATAAAATAGGACAAATGCCTACCCCGCCTTATATTAAAAAGGAATTAAAGGCAGGAAATGATTATCAAACGGTTTATGCTGTTCGAGATGGCTCAATTGCTGCTCCCACTGCCGGGCTTCATTTTACCAAATCTTTATTAGGGGAGCTTACCCACAAAGGAATCGAAATAGTTTATTTAACTTTACACGTGGGTCGAGGAACTTTTGAACCTATAAGAGCTTTAAAGGTAGAAGAACATAAAATGGATTCAGAGCTTTATTTTATTTCTTCTGATGTTGCCAAAAAAATTAACCAAGCTCGGAGTGAAAAAAGGCGGATTATTTCGGTAGGAACTACCACAACTCGTACCCTGGAATCTGCTTTTGATTTTGATCAAGATGGAATTGTAAGTGGCAGCAATTGGAGTGATATATTTATCTATCCCGGATATAAATTTAAGGTAGTAGATGTGTTAATTACTAATTTTCATCTTCCCCAATCAACCCCTTTAATGCTTGCTGCAGCTTTTGCCGGAAAGGATTTTCTTTTTAAGGCTTATCAAGAAGCAATTAAAGAAAATTATAGGTTCTATAGTTTTGGAGATGCGATGATGATTATATAGTCGTTAGCAAGGAAAATATAGCGAATAAATATATTAGTGTGGGGCACATAGCGTGAAGCGAATAGAATAGTATTTAGTGGTTAGTATATAGTATGATTGCAACCCAAAAAGTAAACAAAATGGCAATGCAGGGCACGATGCATCGTGCCCACAAGAGATATTAAGCAATAAAATAAAATGGTGAGGGCACAATTCATTGTACTCCTACAACATAATTAAAACCAAAAAGTCACAATTTATTGTAAAATTATTGGCAATACAGCACATATAATATTTTATAATATTACAAAATAGTATATATACACTGCAAAAAATATCTTTGAGCTTTTTGGGTTATAACCATAGTATAGAGGAAAAAAGATAGGAAAAAGTATATTTATCCTATACGCTATACGCTGTACGCTACACGCTATATATTTTTTTAGTTTCTCACCAATTGCTATTGACCCAAAATAGCAAAGTAGGTTATAAATTATATGGCAATTAAAATGTAGATTGAAAGGAAATAAATATTTGACAATTAAATTCGAAGTGATAAAAGAGTCTAAAAAAACCAAGGCAAGACTGGGAAAGTTATACACTTCCCATGGAATAATTGACACCCCAGTTTTTATGCCGGTAGGAACCCAGTCTACAGTTAAAGCTATGACCCCACGAGAATTAGAGAGATTAGGTATTCAGATTATTTTAAGTAATTCTTATCATCTATATTTAAGACCTGGGTATAATTTGATTGCCCAAGTTGGTGGTTTGCATAAATTTATGGGTTGGAAAGGGGCTATATTAACTGACAGTGGAGGTTTCCAGATTTTCAGTTTAGGAGAACTAAATAAGATAAGCGATGAAGGAGTATTTTTTAATTCTCACATTGATGGGTCTAAACACTTTATAAATCCCGAAAAGGCGATGGAGATTCAAATGGCTTTAGGTTCTGATATTGCTATGGCTTTTGACGAATGTGCTCCTTATCCTTCTGGTAAATATCAGGTAGAAATTGCTGCCCAAAGAACTATCCAATGGGCCAAGAGATGCAAAGAAGCACACCATAGTTCCAGCCAAAGCTTATTTGGAATTGTTCAGGGAGGTGCTTTTAAAGACCTAAGAATTGAAAACGCTAATAAGTTAGTAGAATTAGATTTTCCTGGATATGCAATAGGGGGGGTAAGTGTAGGTGAACCAAAGTCGTTAATGTATGAAATTTTAAATTATACAGTTCCTTGTTTGCCAAACAATAAACCGCGATATTTAATGGGAGTGGGAGCACCTCAGAGTATCTTAGAAGGAATCATAAGAGGAGTTGATATGTTCGATTGTGTTCTGCCCACCAGAAACGCCAGAAACGGTTCCTTATTTACTTCTTTTGGTAAGTTATCTATAAGTAACGCTAAATATAGGGATAACTTTACACCTTTAGATAATAAATGCCAGTGTTATACTTGCCAGAATTTTACCAGAGCCTATCTACGTCATTTATATATGTCCAAAGAAATACTTGCTTCAATTTTAGGGACTATCCACAATCTTTATTTTATTTCTTCTTTAATGAAAAATATAAGATTAGCTTTATTAGAAGATAGATTATTAGAATTTAAGGAAGAATTTCTTTCTAATTTTCTGAGTTAACTATTAAAAGTACGAAAAAATAATTTGCCAAATAAAATAAAATTATGTATAATTTAGAAGATATTTTTTAAAATTAAAAAAGAAAGGTGTGATTATAAAAATGGAAGCTCTTCAACAATTTTTACCTTTGATTATTATCGCTTTACCTATAGTATTTATTTGTAATAGTTTAGCAAAAGAAAAAGGTAAAAATGTAATGTTGTGGACTATTTTAGGCATTATTCCTGGAGTGAATTATTATTCATTGTTATATTTAGCTAGTGCATCAAATAATTTTACAGATAAAAAAATAGATAAAATTTTAGTTATTTTACAAAAAGAATCAGGATATAATTATAATAAAGATAGTAAAGAAATATAAATTAATTTTAATATAGAAAAAATGAAAGGAGATAAAAATGGAAAATTTAACAAGTTTTTTACCTTTGATTATTATTTTTGGTATATTTTATTTTATACTCATTCGTCCTCAACAACAAAAACAGAAAAAACATAAATTAATGCTGGAAAGCATGCAAAAGGGGGACAAAGTGATTACTATTGGGGGTATATATGGCATAATCAGAGATATCAAAGGCGATACTTTAACCTTAGAGATTACTAAAGATGTAGTTATAAATACTACTCGTAATGCTATTGGGGTAAAGCGAGAAAAATAAAAAGCGATTTAAAAAAGGGGAAAAAGTATATAGAGATAAATAAAATCCCGATAATAGTAAGGCAGGTATTCATTTTATTATACCTGCCTTTATATTTTTGTATATTAATTGATTTGTTATAAAAAATTTTAAAAGACCAAATATTCAAGAGCAATATTTCGTTCTTCCTTAATGGAAAAAGATCGAAATGGAAATAAAGGAGATTTCAAGGGGCAAAGAATTTCCCCTTGACCATCTTGATAAATATTAGTTTAAATGTTAGTGTAAACTTTAGTGGGGTAGTAAGAAAGAGAGAAAAAAATATTTATTGTTTTTGTTTCCCTATCTTCTTTTTTCTATAGTTCTTTTTCTTCACGCGATACTCGATACGCAATACGCGATACGAATATTAAGCATTCTCGTTGACAAAGAAAATACTATAATATTATAATGATAAAGTTAAAGAATTTTATAGTAAGGTAAGAAAAATTAGAAAGAGAGGATTTTTATATGAATTGGACCAAAACCTTAAGATTGGCCAGCGTCTTTGTTGTAATTTTTATTGCAATTATTTTATCATTTCCTCTAAACGAGAAGATAAATTTAGGGCTAGATTTACAGGGAGGTTCTCACGTTATCTTAGAGTGTGTAGATACTCCTAATGCCCCAGTGGACAATGACGCGGTAAACAGAGTATTAGAAATAATAAGAAACCGTATTGACCAATTAGGAGTTTCAGAACCGGTAATTCAGAGACAAGGCGCAACCCGCATCTTAGTTCAGTTACCTGGTGTGGAAGATCCGGAAGCAGCTGTAGATTTAATTGGTAAAACTGCTCTCCTGGAATTTAAAAACGAGGAAGGAGAAACCCAGCTAACAGGAGCCCATTTAATAAATGCTAAATCATCCTTTGACCAATTTAGTCGATCTATTGTTTTAATTGAATTTGACAAAATAGGAGCTAAAGAATTTGGAGAAGCGACTAAAAATAATGTGGGGAAAGTTTTAGCTATTACTTTGGATGGGAAAGAAATATCTACTCCTGTAGTCCAGGAACCAATTCTCGACGGAAAAGCCCAGATTACCGGAAAATTTACTGTAGAGAGTGCAAAACATTTAGCTATACTTTTACGGGCTGGTGCTCTTCCGGTAAAGGTGGAAATTTTGGAAAATAGATCAGTTGGGCCAACCTTAGGAAGAGACTCCATCTCCAAGGGAATAAAGGCTGGCATAGTAGGATTAATACTGATATTAGTATTTATGTTAATTTATTATAAGGGGTTTGGGTTAATAGCAGATTTTGCTTTGGTTGTATGTATGATACTAATTGTAGGAGCTCTGGCTGGTTTAAAGGCGACTTTAACTTTACCCGGAATAGCTGGAATGATTCTTACCATTGGTATGGCAGTAGATGCTAATATTCTGATATTTGAAAGAATAAAAGAAGAATTGAGATTAGAAAAAACTTTTCGGGCTTCTATTGATGCAGGCTTTAGCAAGGCTTTCCGTACCATATTTGACGCCAATGTTACTACTTTAATTGCAGCTCTTGCCTTATTTTATTTTGGCTCAGGACCAATTAAAGGATTTGCGGTTACTTTGAGCATAGGTATTTTAGCCAGCATGTTTACCGCAGTTGTAGTAACTAAGATTGTTTTAGAAGTAGTAGCTACTAAGTTTAGTTCTAAAGCTTTATTATAATTATAGACATAATTAAGGAGGATATATTTGATGGATCTAATTGGAAAAAAGAAGTTCGATTTTGTAAATAATAGAAGAATGGCTTATATTATATCTACAGTTATCATTCTGGTTGGCTTAATTTCAATTATTTTTCAAGGATTTAATTATGGCATTGATTTTGCCGGTGGAACTTTACTTCAAATAAGATTTGATAAATCAGTTTCCACTACTAAAGTTAGAAATGTTTTAAGTGAATTTAATTTAAGCCAAAGCACTATTCAAAATTTATCAGAGAATGAATTTGTGATACGGACAGAAAAGATTGATTCAGAGCAAAGAAAGGAAATATTGTCAGCCTTTAGAGAAAATTTAGCTGGTTTAGATATATTGCGTGTAGAGTCAGTAGGGCCGGTTATTGGAGAAAATTTAAAAAAGTTAGCTCTTTATGCCTTACTTTTTGCTTTTATAGGAATCATTCTATATATTACTATGAGGTTTGAATTTAAGTTTTCTATTATTTCAATATTAGCGCTTTTACATGACTGCTTGATTGTTTTGGGAATTTTTTCTTTATTGCAGAAGGAAATAACTATTTCGATAATAGCAGCAATTTTAACCATAATAGGATATTCTCTAAATAATACAATAGTAATTTTAGATAGACTTAGAGAAAATATAAAGTTTAAAACCAGGGAACCATTTGAAAATTTAATAAATCTTAGTATCAATCAATCTTTATCCAGAACAATAAATACAGCATTAACTACCATTCTTCCGGTTTTAGCCTTATATTTTTTCGGAGGGAATATACTTTCCGATTTTGCTTTAGCTTTGTTTTTAGGAATGATTGCCGGCACTTATTCTTCAATTTTTGTTGCCAGTCCTTTATTATTAGAGTGGAATAAAATATTTAAAATACGTCAAAAAGGTATTAGAATTACCGGAAAAAGGGGCAAAAAGTAATTATTTTATTAAATGGAAAGATAAAAAATGTCAGAATTTAATATACTAGGTAAAACATTGCTATTTTTTGGAGTAGTACTGATTATATTAGGAGGCATATTTTTATTAGTAGGTAAGTTACCTTTCCCTGGTAGATTACCTGGAGATATTGTAATTCAACGGAAAAATATTATCTTTTACTTTCCCTTAGGTTTATGTATTGTAATAAGTATTATTTTAACTATTATTTTTCGAATATTTAAACATTAAACGCTACCCGCTATACGCTATAATATAAACGATATACGAAATACGATGTACGAAATACGAGAAAGGAGCACAAATAAAATAGAGTGGTGTATATCAAAAGAAGATAAAAAATTACAATCAGAGTTGTCCAAGGAATTAAATATCTCTCCGATTTTAGCTCAATTACTAATAAATAGAGGAACAAAGGAAGTTTTAAGCGCAAGAAGATTCTTAAAGGCAGATCTTAAAGATTTGAGAGATCCTTATATCTTTCAAGATATGGAGAAAGCTATTGACAAAATATTAAGAGCGATAAATAACAATGAAAGAATATTGATTTATGGAGATTACGATGTCGATGGAATAACCAGCGTTGCCTTATTGTTTTCAATTTTGAGAGAGTTTACCACCAATTTATACTACTATATACCTAATCGCTTTCAAGAGGGATATGGACTAAATGAAGAGGCCATAGATATTGCTTTTAAAAATAATATTAAATTAATCATTACCGTTGATTGTGGAATTAGTTCTATTTCTGAAGTAGGGAAAGCAAATAATTATGGTATAGATGTTATAGTTACTGATCATCATCAATCCCAAAAAGACATTCCTTCTGCAATAGCAATAATAAACCCCAAATGCGATACAAATTATCCTTTTAAGGAATTAGCAGGAGTGGGTGTAAGTTTTAAAGTGGCTCAAGCCCTATATTCAAAATTGAAAAAAAACCAGGATGATTTATGGAGTCTACTTGATTATGTTGCATTGGGGTCGATTGCTGATTCCGTTCCTTTTATCGATGAAAATCGCATCTTAATAAAATATGGATTAAAGATGCTTAATCAAACCAAGAAAGAGGGTTTGAAGGCATTAATAATAGAGAGTGGAGTAAACTATGGTAATTTAGGAACTAAAGAAGTTAATTTTGCCCTTGCTCCTCGAATAAATGCAGCAGGAAGGTTAGGTGATTCTAAATTAGCTTTAGAATTGTTGCTTACTGATTCTGAATATAAGGCAAAACATTTATCCCGAAAATTAAGCGAAATAAACAAACACAGACAGGAAATTGGAAATGATATTTTAATAGAAGCCAGGGAGTTTGCTTCTATACAAGTAAAAGAAGAAGAGAATAAAGTATTAGTTCTTGCATCAGAAAATTGGAATCAAGGAGTAATTGGCATAATAGCCTCCAGATTGGTAGATGAATTTAATCGTCCTGCAATTATTATTTCCAAAAAAGATGGAATAGCAAAAGGCTCAGGAAGGAGTATTAAAGGTTTTCATTTATATAACGTTTTAGAATCGTGCCAGGATATTTTAATAAATTTTGGTGGGCATGAGTTAGCCGCAGGTATTACTATAGAGTCTAACAAAATTCCTGAGTTTAAATCAAGGATAAATAAAATATCTCAAGATTTCATTAAAGAAGATGATTTAAGTCCAGAATTAAAAATAGACGCTCAGATTTCACTAAGCAATATTAATTTTGGCTTGGTAAAAGATATTAATGTTCTAGAACCATTTGGGATTGGGAACCCTCAACCTGTCTTTTGTAGTTACAAAAACATAATATCTGATTGGAGGCTGGTTGGTGAAAAGAGGGAGCACTTAAAAATAAAAATTAAGGAAGAGAACAGAACATTAGAAGGGATAGGATTTAAATTAAGCAGAATAGGAAACCAAATATTTTCTGAAAACAAAGTAGTAGATTTAGCTTTTAATATCGAACTAAATAAGTGGAATGGAACGGAAAATGTTCAATTAAATATAAAAGATATAAAAACTATTTTTTAGGAGGCAGATAAAAGTGATAGATTTAAAAGAAAAAATTAGAAATATTCCGGATTTTCCGGTAAAAGGCATCCAATTTAAAGATATTACTACTCTATTGAAAGATAAAGAAGCATTTAAATATAGTATTGATGAAATAACTAAGTATTGTAGTAAATACCAAATTGATTATATTGCGGGAATAGAAGCCCGTGGCTTTATTATAGGTGCTCCAGTAGCCTATCAATTAGGAGTAGGATTTTTACTCATAAGAAAACCAGAGAAATTACCGAGTGAAGTGGAGAGGGTATCTTACCAGTTAGAATATGGAGAGAATATATTGGAAATGCATAAAGATTCCATAAATAATGGAGATAAAGTTATGGTGGTTGATGATCTTTTAGCTACTGGTGGTACAACAGCTGCAGTATTTAAACTAATTGAAAAATTAGGAGGAAAAATTATAGGTGCTTCCTTTATAATTGAACTTGAATTTTTAAATCCTCGGGAGAAATTAGAGGGATATGATATCTTTTCTTTGGTACAGTATAATTAATTAGTATCTCGTATCTCGTGAATCGTATCTCGTTTTTTAGCGTACAGCGTATAGAATATAGAATAAGCAAAACTGCAAAGTTCATAGAAGTTTGGCAACCAGGAGCCAGAATTTAGAATGAAAAAATTACCATTCTTTATAATTATCTAACCACTCTACTAAAGTTTGCTCTAACATATGTAATGAGTAATAAGTAATATGTTTTGGTTTGCAGATTGCGGGTTTTAAGTTTCAAAAAATAAATAGTGAAAAGAGTAAAAAAATTTAAAGGTTATAATGTGTCTATATTCTTTTTTATGAGATACTAGATACGAGATACGAACAACGAATCAGTATCTAACGATTAATTTAACTAACTAATATCACTTCAATTAAAGAAGGTGGGGATTATTTCTCAATTAACTTTAATAAGATATATCTTAAAAAGAATATCCCAATATGCTCCTCAAGCTGATTTGAGCTTAGTAAAAAAAGTCTACAGATATTCTGCAAAAGCCCACCGGGAACAAAAGAGGTATTCCGGAGCACCTTACACTTCACATCTTTTAGAAGTAGCTAAAATATTAGTTAATTTGGAGCTTGACGTAATTACTATTGTAGCGGGGATTTTACATGACATAATAGAGGATACTGATACCCCATTATCTGCCATTGAAGAAGAGTTTGGCGAAGAAATAGCAATGTTGGTTAATGGTGTCACGAAATTAAGTAAAATTTCTTTTAAAACACGAGAAGAGCAGCAGGCCGAAAATTTTCGTAAAATGTTTTTGGCTATGGCAGAAGACGTAAGAGTTATTTTAATAAAATTAGCAGACCGCTTGAATAATATGAGGACTCTACAATACATACCACCCCACAAGAGATTAAAAGTAGCTCGAGAAACACTGGAAATTTATGTTCCTATTGCCAATAGATTAGGTATTTCCAGGATTCAGTGGGAATTGGAAGATCTTTCCTTACGTTATTTAGAGCCAATGAAATATAAAGGGGTAGTTAATAGAATTGCAAAAAATCGCCTGGAAAGAGAAAGTTATGTAGAATCGATAAAAGAGATTATAAAAAAAGAGATACAAAAGGTAAAAATAGAGGCGGAAATTCAAGGTCGTCCTAAAAATATCTATAGCATCTATAAAAAGATGGAGAAAGGGGAAAAAGATTTTTTCCAGATATATGATTTAATAGCAATTAGAATAATTTGTAATTCTGTCAGAGATTGTTATGCGGTTTTGGGATTATTACATTCAATTTGGAAACCAATGCCAGGTAGATTTAAAGACTATATTGCTATGCCTAAATCAAATATGTATCAGTCTTTACACACTACAGTGGTAACTCCCAAAGGCGAACCTTTAGAAATACAAATTCGTACTTGGGAGATGCATAAAACTGCTGAATATGGAATAGCCGCTCATTGGAAATATAAAGAGAAGGTTGATTTAAAAAAGGATAAGAAATTAGAGGAGAGACTTTCCTGGTTAAGACAGATATTAGAATGGCAGAAAGATTTGAAAGATCCCAAGGAATTTATGGAAAACTTAAAAATAGGTCTTTTTCAGGATGAAGTTTTTACTTTTACTCCCAAAGGCGATGTGAAGATATTACCTTTAGGCTCTACGCCTATAGATTTTGCCTATCTTATTCATACAGACGTAGGTCATAGATGTGTGGGGGCTAAAGTTAATAAAAAGATAGTTCCTTTAGATTGTAAATTGAAGAGCGGAGATATTATAGAGATATTAACTTCCAAATCAAGCCGAGGTCCCAGTAGAGATTGGTTAAAGATAGCCAAGACATCAGGGGCAAAAAATAGGATTAGAATCTGGTTTAAAAAGGAGATGCGGGAAGAGAATATTCAAAAAGGAAAGGAACTTTTTGAAAAAGAGATGGAAAAATATAGAATCGAACCCTCCTCCGAGCTTACTAAAAAGTTAAAAGAAGCGAGTATTGAATTAGGTTTTACCGAATTAGAATCAATGTTTGAAAATATTGGGTACGGTAAATTAACCTCTTATCAGGTTTTATCTAAAATAATCCCTCAAGAAAAAATCTCTCCAATTATCCCCTTGGTTAAACCGAAAAAAAGAATTGATCAAGGAATAAGAGTTCAAGGGATTAATGATGTTATGATAAAATTTTCTCGATGTTGCAATCCAGTTCCTGGTGATGAAATAATTGGTTATATTACCAGGGGGAGAGGTGTATCTATACATAAGGCAGATTGTTCTAATATAGATTTTATTTCTGCTGAAAAAGATCGGTTGGTTAAAGTAGAGTGGATAAAGACAGAAGAGCTGTTTTACCCGGTAAAAGTAAAAATAATAGCTGATGACCGTTCGAATTTAGTATCTGATATCATGTTAATTTTTTCAAGCCTTAAAATTTTAGTCAGTGCCATAAATGCCATAACTGACAAAAACAATATTGCTAATATAGATGTAACACTCTCTATCAATAATCTTGATCAGCTTCAAGAAATAATAAAGAAGATAAAAAAAGCAAAAAGCATATTAACTGTAAAAAGAGTAAAAACTTTTTAATTGATAAATTAGGAAGAAAAAATTTTTATCCGAGGAATAAATAATGAGAGCAGTAGTACAGAGAGTAAAAAAGGGGTCAGTAGAGATTGAAGAAAAAGAAATAGGAAAAATAGAAGAAGGCCTGGTAATCCTTTTAGGAGTGGGTCAGAATGATGTAGAAAAAGATGCAGAATACCTGGCTGAAAAAATAGTAAATTTACGTATATTTGAAGACAAAGAAGGAAAGATGAATCTCTCCGTGAAAGATATAAATGGCCAGATTTTGGTCATATCTCAATTCACTTTATATGGGGATTGTAAAAAAGGAAGGCGCCCGAGTTTTATTTCTGCAGCTCTTCCTGATAAAGCAGTAAAATTATATGATTATTTTGTAAAATATATAAAAAATTATAGTCTTAAGGTGGAAACCGGGCAATTCCAAGCGATGATGTTAGTAAAAATTTTTAATGATGGTCCAGTTACCATTCTTTTAGATAGTGAAAAGTTAATTTAGAAATAAATCAATTTTTCTAGGGAGAAAATATAATGAAGTTGCCATTTATTATAGGACATAGAGGGGCGAGGGGAATTGCTCCCGAAAATAGCCTTTCTGGTTTTAAAAAAGCAGTAGAGTTAGGGATAGACGGAGTGGAACTGGATGTGCACCTTACTAAGGATGGGAAGTTAGTCGTAATTCATGATATGGATTTAAAAAGGCTAACTAGACTAAAAATTCCTGTTAGGCAGCTTACTTTTAAGGAATTAAAAAAATACGATATTTCTGAATTGTTTACTAAAAATCAAGAAAAAATCATGGAGAAATTACCTGAAGAGAAGAAGTATTTTTTAGAATTAAGAACAATTCAAGCTAATATATTTTACCTGAATGTTTGCGAGCAATTGACGAAGAAGAAAACTAGCTTTTATTTGCATTGGGATGGCAAACGGTTTGATGAAGTTAAAAAACTTTTTTTCCCAAGAAATGATGGAAAGAAGATTTGCTTCAAACAATTGAAAATTAAGAAGAGGGATATACTTGATTTAGAAAAAGGCAAGATAAGGAAATATCACAATGAACAGATACCTTTGCTTAAGGATGTGCTTACGATTTTAAAGGGAAAACTTTCTGTAAATATAGAAATTAAGGGAGGGGAAAAGGTTTATTCAGGTATTGTAGATAAATTAATAAAAGAAACAGAGAATTTTGGATATAACAATATTCTTTTTTCTTCTTTTGATAGAGACACAGCAATCTTGCTAAAAGAGAGATATCCTGAGCTTAAAGCAAATGGACTATATGCTAAATGGATAAATCCCGAAAGATATATTAATGGACTGGATGGGTTAAATCCACATGCCTTTTTGTGTAAAGAAAAACTTATTTCTTGTTTACATCGGCTGGATAAAACAGTGTATGTATGGACGGTTGATAAAGATATAGACATGGTACGCTTTATTTTATATAGAGTGGATGGAATTATTACCAATTACCCTCAGGTACTAAAAAAAATAAGTAAAGTAATTAAATCTCTTTTAAGTGATTTTTATTAAAGGTTTTTTATTTAGAAAATAAAAAATCTTTAATAATTTGTATTATTTAAAAGGGATTTTACTTAACGAAAGGATTGTAGAAGAAATGTTTCTAAAAAAATTAATCGTAGGAGAGTTAGAAACTAATTGTTATTTAATTGGTTGTAAAAAGACTAAAAAAGCAGCAATGATTGATCCGGGGGGAGAAGAAGAGGTAGATTTAGTTTTAAATTTTTTACAAGAAAATAATTTTGATTTGAAATATATTATAAATACCCATGGGCATATCGATCATATTGCTGGAAATAATTTGCTTAAAGCTAAGACTAAAGCTTTATTATTAATCCATAGGTTAGATGCTGATATGTTAGTTGATGCCAATAAAAATTTCTCTTCCTTTATGGGTAAAGAAATGTGCTCACCTCCCGCAGATAAGCTTTTAGAAGAGGGAGACGAGATATCTTTGGGCACATTAAATTTAATTGTAATTCACACACCAGGTCATACCCCGGGAGGAATTTCTCTTGTTTTAAGTAATATTGTCTTTACGGGTGATACTTTATTTGCCGGGGGTATTGGTCGAACCGACCTACCCGGTGGTTCTTACCAAGATTTAATAAAGTCGATTCAAGAAAAATTGTTAGTTTTAAGTGATGATAAGATAATTTATCCCGGGCATGGTCCGGATTCGACTATAGGTGAGGAGAGAAGAACAAATCCATATATTTAATTGACCATTAACTAGTCGTTAGTGAATGGCGAATAGTCGTTAGTATTTAGTAGCAACACGGCGTGCCGTGTTGAGTCAAATAGACACACGATGCATCGTGTGTCTACCTTATTAAGCTAAAAGCTTAAAGCGAAAAGCGAAAAACCATAATTCAAAATTCAAAACCGTTTCCGTATGTTGTATTTTGTATATAGCATTGCAGGTAGCGTTTAGCGCACAGTAGAACTCTTTTCATAACGCAATACTCGATACTAATTTGGTTTTGCGTTTTGCGTTTTTCGCTATATAACTATTAGCTCATATGCCCCCAGGTCTATGCTAATATAATAACATATAGACCAAGGAGGTAATAGAGTTATATGATAATTAATATTTACAATCATCTAGTTAAGTCACCAGAGGGCTGTTTCAAACGCGATGTCATAGATGGGTATGGATTATCAAGAGTTGAAGCCGATGTTCTCTGGGACTATGTGAATAATTTTGTAAAAGAACATTATCTTGCTTGTAGATTTGACAATCAGATCATATTCTATGCTGTCTCAGCGGAGGAACCGGCGGGAAAGCCGATTAAAGACTGTAGACTTATTCCAGTAAATCTTACTCTATACAGCCATACAGACCAAAAAATCAAGGCTAAGCTAGGAATTCCTGCTCTGAGAGAATACTTGGCAACCAAGCTTTCCCAGGAAGCACACCACCAGGGAGGTCTGCTTTCTCAGGCTGATCTTGCTGAGATATTAATTGTCGATAAGTCTACGGTAAAGAGAATCGTCAAAAAAATAAAAGCAAGGGGTGGCAGCATACCTACCCGAGGTGAGATCAAAGATATCGGACCCGGGATATCTCATAAGGCAAGGATCATTGAACTGCTCCTAAAAAGATATCAACCCACCGAGGCAGCCCTAAAGACCAAGCATAGTCTGTCATCGGTAACCAGGTACTTTGAAAATTTTATCAAGGTCGTCTATCTCCATGATGAAGGATTCAGTATCGTTAAAATACGCCACCTTACCGGTACTTCAGAGAAGGTAGTCGGTGAATATCTTACCCTCTATGCTCGATATAGGGAAAATAAGGACTACACTGAAAGATTAGAGGAGATCAAGGGTTCCCTATCCAACAAAAAAAGGGGGCTGCTATGAGTATCAATAAGCAATTATACGGTCGCCTTCAGGAAAAGACCCTAAAAAACAGTCTGATCCTTCACCTGATGGAAAACTATGGTTACCAGTCCAAGCCCAAGGTCGCTGAGGCTCTGATTATTGATCTCTTATCCATCTCTGCTGAATCTACTAAAGATGCCTTGACCCTTAAGCCCGGACAGATGGTCTGGCCTGCTGTCCTCAAGACCGAAAAACACGGAAATGGTAAAACGCTTGCTAAGACCAAGTCTAAACATGTTATCCTGTCTGTTGTGGCAGATTCAGATATTTCAGATTACAGCAGGGGGACAAAAACCTCTCGCATCTTGGCTAAAAGAATAGCCAGGATTGTAAATGAAGCCTATCATCAAGGTGGGGTGCTCTCCCAAGCCGATATCGCCCTGATATTTAATCTATCCCAAGCTAAAATATCTAAGCTTGTCCTAGGATACCAGAAGGAGAAAAAGGTGATGCTTCCCTTAAGAGGAGTAGTCCATGATATTGGCAGATCAATAACTCATAAGCTAAAAATTATCAGAATGTATACCCAAAACTATTCTACCAAAGATATAGCCAGAGCTACTTCCCATGCACCTTCATCAGTGGATAGATATATCAGAGATTTCCAGAGGGTTAAAATCCTTTGGGAAAGAGGTATGATTTTAAGCGAAATAGCTTATATCACCTCATTATCTGAGAACCTGGTTAGTGAATATGTTAAAATTGTCAAAGAACAATTGTTAAAAAATTAAATTTTATTATATACTTAAGGGAGACCTAGGGGCATATGCCCCCATTACTATATACTATACGCAAGAATGGAATGTTAAATACTATTCACTAATTAAAAAAGGAAAGGGGTATAAAGAATGAATTATGGAATAAAGGATATTGGTTTGGCTGAAAAAGGGAAAGGTAAAATTGAATGGGCTGAAAAACAGATGCCTGTTCTTTCAATCATAAGAAAAAGATTTGAAAAGGAAGAACCTCTAAAAGGGGTAAAAATAGCTGCTTGCCTCCATGTAACTACCGAAACGGCTAATCTGGTGAGAACTTTAAAAGAAGGAGGTGCAAAAGTGTCTCTATGTGCTTCCAATCCTCTAAGTACCCAGGATGATGTAGCGGCTTCCCTGGTAAAAGATTTTGGAATTTCTGTATTTGCTATCAAGGGAGAGGATAAGGAAACTTATTATCAGCATATTGAAAAAGTGCTAAATTGTAAGCCTAATATCACCATGGATGATGGGGCTGATCTGGTTTCAACTATTCATTCTCAAAAGAAAGAGCTAATTAAAGACATTATTGCTGGTACTGAAGAAACCACTACTGGAGTTATTCGATTAAGAAGTATGGAAAAAGATAAAGCTTTAAAGTATCCGATTATTGCGGTAAATGATGCTCAGACTAAATATCTCTTCGATAATAGATATGGTACCGGACAGAGCACCATCGATGGCCTGCTAAGGGCTACCAATATTTTAGTCGCCGGTAAAATATTTGTTATTTGTGGATATGGCTGGTGTGCTCGAGGTTTAGCGATGAGAGCTAATGGTATGGGCGCTCAGGTGATAATTACTGAAGTCGATCCCATGAAAGCATTAGAAGCAGTAATGGACGGCTACCAGGTTATGCCCATAAAAGAGGTAGCCAAAGTCGGAGATATTTTTATAACCCTGACCGGTGATATAAACGTAATATCAACAGAAGAGTTTCCTTTAATGAAAGATGGAGTAATTTTGGCTAATTCAGGGCATTTTAATGTAGAGATTAACATAGGAGCTTTAGAAAAATTATCAGTAAATAAAAAGAAAATTAGAGAATATATTGAAGAATATATTTTAGAAAACGGAAAAAAGATAAATCTTCTGGCAGAAGGAAGACTGCTGAATTTGTCTGCTGCTGAAGGGCATCCGGCAAGTGTAATGGATATGAGTTTTGCCAATCAGGCTTTATCCGCTGAATATTTAGTTAAAGAAGGGAGAAATTTGCAGAAAAAAGTGTATGGAGTTCCCGAGGTTATTGATAAGGAGATTGCCAGATTAAAATTAGAATCGATGGGAATAAAGATCGATAGACTTACCGAGGAACAAGAAAGATATCTTTCTTCCTGGAAGATGGGAACATAGCTCGTATCGCGTATCGAGTATCGCGTAAAGAAATGCAGTGACAAGTGATGAGTGATGTGTGAATAGTGAATAGCATAATAGCGGGTAGCGTTTAGCGTATAGGAGCGGGCAGAAAAGATAAAGGGAAAGATAAGCTTTTAGTTTACAGTTTAAGATTAAGAAAACGAGATAGTCAGTTAGTTAAATGGTTAATTGGTGAATTAGTGAATTAGTTTCTATTCTCTTTTTCTTATCTTAACGCGATACGCAATACGATATACGTAATACTGTTGAAATAAGGTTAGTATGAATAATCAAAGTATGATAGAATATATAAAAGAGGGGTTGCTTAATTTTGTTTTTCCCTTAGATTGTAAGATATGCGAAAAACCTATCCGAGAATCTAAAGGATATTCAATTTGTGAGAATTGTTTTAAAACCATTGAATTAATCGAACAACCATATTGTATAAAGTGTGGGAAACCTTTAATACCTACTG
>JABUBK010000028.1_pt1 | contig 24530 bp, 28 predicted proteins | sample 7332671 | NCBI WGS metagenome assembly JABUBK01 (sample SAMN07256342, study PRJNA390944) | subsurface metagenome | isolation source: Methane hydrate marine sediment | place: Pacific Ocean: Eastern North Pacific, ODP site 1244 | collected 2002
GTGCAAGAAAGCCATTATTAAAAACCTTCTGGGAAAATCTACTTTAATAATAGGGATAAGAAGCAAAGACGGCATTGTTCTTGGGGGAGATAGAAAGGTAGTGAGAGGTGGGGAAACTGATTTTGAAGATAAAGTAAGAATTATTAAAATAAAAGAAGCCCCTATTATATTTGCTGCTGCAGGACTGTTAGGCGTAATAGAGGATTTTTTAGAGATCTTTGAGAAAACATTGATCGCAAATATTAAAAAAAGGGAAATTGTTTCTTTGCTTTCGGTCAAGATTATGGCAGAAGATTTGGTAGAAACATATGAAAGGAGATATGGACCAAAATTCGGTCAAGCATCCATTTTCAAATTCATATTAGGAGGATTATCAGAATTAACAAAAGGTGAAGCGCGATTATATGAACTAGGCTCACCGGGATATGGAGAAAAAATCAAATATTATAGTTTAATTGGGCATGGCCGTGATTATGGTAGAACAATAGGTAAATACCTTTTTCCCATACCCTCGTCTTATAAAGAATCTTCTCTTGGCTGTAGTGATATAATTCCCCGAATTTCAGCCTGTATTCATTGGATAAGCGGAGAAATTGATGACTATGTAGGGGGAGATCCACAAATACTGTATATATTAGATAACAAGCCAGAAGTTAAAGAAGGAAAATATAATAAAGCAAAAATTTCAAAAAAAGTTGGGCAATTTAAACAAATGATTAAAGAAATCTCTTTTTGAGTGAAATATTACATTGGGGCAAAACATCTTTATTAATCTGTTTAATAGCTTTTATAGATATTGAGTAATTAGAAACAAAAAACAATCTATATTTAATAAATATCATTTTGGAACAAAAGCTATAAAAATAGGAAGTCATTATGCAAATAATCGCTTTAACCAATCAAAAAGGCGGAGTTGGCAAGACAACTTGCGCAATTAATATAGGAGCGGGCTTAAATAGGCTTGGAAAGCGCGTTATGTTGATAGATTTAGATCCGCAAGCACATTTAACTTACAGCTTAGGTATACCTGCTCACGAGCTTAATAATACAGTTTACGAGCTTTTAAAGGGAACCGTAATTTTAAAAGAAACAATTATCGAAAGAAATGGTCTTAGCTTGGTCCCCTCTTCTCTTAATTTATCCGGAGCTGAGATAGAATTTTCAGGAGTAGCCGGCAGGGAATTTTTACTTAAAGAATCCGTAGAAGGATTAAAAAAATATGATTATGTTTTTATAGACTGTCCCCCCAGCTTGGGCCTTTTAACTTTAAATGCTCTAACTACTGCTCAAGAAGTTTACATCCCTTTACAAACAGAATTTTTAGCTTTACAGGGCATGACGAAACTTTTAGAAACCATCAACATAGTTAAGAAAAGATTAAATAAAGATTTAGAAATTGCCGGAATTATAGCCATGAGGTTTGATAATAGAAAAAATCTTAATAGAGAAGTTGTAGAAAAAATAAAAGAGTATTTTGGCAATAAACTATTTAATACTTTAATTAGAGATAACATATCTTTGGCGGAAGCCCCAAGTTTTGGTAAAACTATTTTTGAATATAAATCTAATAGTTATGGGTCTAAAGATTATTTAGACCTTTGTAAGGAAATTATTAAAAGAGGTTAAATAAATGGCAAAAAAAGAACGGTTAGGTAGTGATCCTTTTAAAGAATCTTCTTTGAATTGGATTCAGGACACCAGGGAAGAAAAATCAGACTCTAAAGAGTTAAAGAAACAAAAACCTAAAGCGTTTAAGCGCCAAAGCGTTTTGACGTCAAAACGTTTAAAAGCTAAAACTCTTAAGAGTCAAAGCTCTAAAACATTAAAGCGGGAAGAAGTTAAAAAATTAGAAACAAAAAGAAAGCATACTATTTATTTGTCTTCCAGTCAATCAAAGAAATTAAGGATTTATGCCGCCGGAAACGATATGCAGTTGAGCGAAGTTGTTGAAAAACTAATTAATGATAATATTTGACGTTTTAGCGTTTTGACGTCAAAGAGTCAAAATGTTTTAGTGTCAAAAAGTTATGACGTTAAAGAGTTTTAGCGGTTAAGCGTCAAAGCGTTTTATCGTTTGTTTATATTTTAGTAGATAGGAGGAGAGAAAATGCCTTTAGAAATTAGCGGATTAAAATTATATAGCGTGGATGAAGTTGCAGAGATGTTAAAAAGCACCAAGCCTACTATAAGAGCTTATTTTAGAGAAGGAAAAATTAAAGGGCAAAAAATTACCGGGAAATGGTATATCACGGAAGATAATTTTAAAAATTACTTGAGTGGAGATTATCCGGTCCTTAAAAAATAATTCTTTTTAATATTAAAAAATGTTTAGTTAAAATTATAAATAGGCTAAAAAGGGGGCGTTATTACAAAATGTTTGTTTATAAAAAACAAACTAAAATTAACTTTATCATCATATTAATTTTTAGTTTGTTGTTTACATTTTCTTTAAATGCTCTTACTGAAACAAAGGTCTATTTTTCTCTTTATGATAATCCAGAATTAATAATTATTAAAAATATAGACGATGCAAAGGAATTTATAAATATTGCTATGTATACCTTTACCGATAGAGAAATAGCTCAGGCAATAATTAGAGCCAGAGACAGAGGAGTGGATATTAAAATATATTTAGATCGCTCACAAGTTAACGCCAAATATAGCAAATCTCGTTACTTTGTAAACAACGGCATAGAAGGAATAAGAATAAGTTCAAATAATTATATAATGCACAATAAATTTGCAGTAATAGATAATAAAATAGTTATTACGGGATCATATAATTGGACTGCTTCTGCGGGAGAAAGAAATGACGAAAATCTATTATTAATAGATGATAATAACATAATTAAAGAATATCAAAATCAATTTAATAATTTATGGAACAATAAATGCAGTCCAGGAAGATACCAGGAATTAATTAGCGAGGCCGGTATAATTTCTTTGTCGTCTCCGGAGACCTCCGAAGAAACTCCTACTCCATCGGGCAAGGTTATAAATATTAATACTGCTTCTTTAAAAGAATTAGATGAGCTTTGGGGAGTAGGTAAGAAAATAGCACAAAATATAATTGATTACAGAGAAGCCTGCGGGGGTTTCAAAACGCCGGGAGAAATTAAGCTTGTAGACGGAATAGATGATAAAAAATGGGACAAGTGGAAATTTGAAGGCTGGGTAATTAAAGTTAACTAATATTTTATTAGGTTAAGAAATACCGAAATACCGTAGTTGGAATTAAGAAATACCGTAGTTGGAATTAAGAAATACCGTAGTTGGAATTAAGAAATACCGTAGTTGGAATTAAGAAATACCGTAGTTGGAATTAAGAAATACCGTAGTTGGAATTAAGAAATACCGTAGTTGGAATTAAGAAATACCGTAGTTGGAATTAAGAAATACCGTAGTTGGAATTAAGAAAAATGCTTGTTCTCTTTGTTTTATAAGCGTTTGCCGAAACACTAATATATTACAATATATACAATAATAACAACAGAGAAATGTTGTTGTTATTTAAAATAATTAAAGAGGGAAAAAATGAAAAAATCAGAAGAGATCACCATAAAAAACAATAACGAAATTGACTTACCAAAGATAATAAATTCCGAAGTAAATTTATTAGTATTTCCGTTTTTTTCTCTTTCCACAAAAGGCCTCAAAAATAAAACTACAACCGTTTATCGGGAAATAATTAAAAAAGGGAATCAAGAAATTACTCTTTTATGGAAAGTTTCTTCTAATTCTGAATATGGTTATCCAGGACCCTTTGATAGAAAAGTACAGCAGGCTATTTCGGAAATTTTATCGGAAATATTAAAGAAAGAAGGGGAGATAAAAAACCCGATTCCTTTAGGATCTTTATATAATATTTGTAAGAGAATGGGAATCAGTGAATCCGCAGGAGAAAATTATCGTATGATAAAAAAAGCTTTAGAAAGGATAAGAGCGACTACCATAAAATCAGTAGGCACCTTTTATTCAAAGGAAGGTAAGCAATGGGTTGACGATAATTTTAGTTTATATAATAGGATAGTCTTTAAGGGTAAAGAATTACCTGAAAATGAAATAGCCGATGATAACTATTTATTTTTAGGAAGCTGGTATATCCAAAACCTAAATTCTTTTTACATAAAACCGGTTGATTATAATTACCTGCAAAACCTCAAAAGCAAAATATCTTCGAGGCTTTATGAAATTTTAGGAGTAAAGTTTTTTGGTTTAAGAAATAAGAGAGAAAAATTTATTTGTTATAGGTATTCTAAATTATGCCAACTTCTTCCAGTGACCCCCCACGAGTATATCTCTTTAGCTAAACAACAATTAGACCCGGGTAATAATGAACTTAGAGATACTGGTTTTATTTCAAAATTTGACTGGAGTGAAAACGGAAATAAAGACTGGCTTATATATTATTGGCCAGGAGAGAGAGCAAAAGAAGAAATAAAAAGGGCAAAGATAAAGAGTATCAATAATCGGGTAGAAGGATACCTATCAGGACTAAAAGAGAAAGTAAAAAATTTTTCTGAAGAGCAGATAGATTTAGTTAATAAATTATTAAAATTAAATGTTTCTGAAGTAACCGCTGAAAATCTAATAAAAAACAATGATCAAGAATTAATAAAAAAATGGATTGAGGCAATTAATTATTCTAATGCTGATGATAAAGCGGCTTATTTAGTGAAGGCAATAAAAGAAAATTGGCAATTCCCGGAGGAATATTTAAGAGAGAAAAGAGAGGAACAGCGGAAAGAAGAAGAGGAAAAAACAGAATATATTAAAATAAAACTACAGGAAGAGGAAAATAAAAAGAGGCAGGAAGAGATTAAACGAGTAGGGCAAATTTATGATTCACTTGATTCTTCACAGCAGGAAGAGATAAGAATAGAAACAGAAAACAGGCTACCAGATTTTTGGAAAGAAAAGTTTAATAAGGTAAAAGCTAAAGGAACATCTTCAAAATTACTTGAGGTTGTCCTGGAAGAAAAAAGGAGAGAGATAATAAAAGAGTGGATTGATTCCGGAAGGATTGAAGATTGACAAAGAATCTTCCCTTGTCACGCTGTCAAAAATAGCATGAAAGATGGGGAAAATAACAATGGAAATTGAAAAAAAAGTTAGAGAAAAATTTAAAGAGTTAATTAATTCTGGGAATCGACTAAAGGATGGAAACAAATATGGTCAAGTACACAACGAGGAGCATAGTCAAAACTGTGTCGGGTGGCTTGCTTCGGCTCAAAACATTGTAGATTTAGTGATAAGTAATGCTGACAACCCATATAAAAAATCAGTAGACAAAATTTGTAATACCTTTCGAGGTTATCGCATTCCAATTTCTGTAGGCGAGGTCACCGTAATCCTCAAGCTACTATTGCAAGATATTGACCAAGGATTATTAGCCTCGATTGAAGATCAAACCAGAGCGTCTGTTTTTGATGACTTTTTAGACCATGCAAAGGAGTATGCAAGAAACGATATTTCAAATGAAGCCGGTGTAATAGCCGGCGTTGTATTTGAGGACACGTTAAGGACTATTTGCCGTAATTCCGGCATGGAGGAAAAGGGCAAAAAGCTCAATATTTTAATCGATCAACTGGTTAAATCGGGTATTTTGACCCAAGTTAAAGCAAAAAGAGCAAGGGCTGCAGCAGATGTTCGCACAAAAGCAACCCATGCTCAATGGGACGAGTTTGAGATAGAAGACGTAAACACAACAATTAAATTTACGGAAGAGTTAATACTAAAACACTTAGAAAGATAAGGCATAAGCTATCGCTTCGCTTGACCACTATTCTACTGAATGTTTACAGGGGACGGTTCTTTGACACATTTTTTAGCGAAGATTTTGCAACAAAGAGCCACCCAGTGTCATATTTAAAGCCAACAGCAAGAAATATTTGATAAATTCTAATACGATAAAGGTAACTATGAAGAAATTATTTGTTTTAGGAATTGCACTATTTTTTTGTTTATTTTCTGTAGGTTGCAGCTGGGTAACAACATCACCAATTATTCTGGATAATGGCGGGATGGATGAATATGATTCACAATTCATATCTTTATTAAATAAATTAAATACTCCTTTAAAATTACTTAATTTTTTATCAACTTGCCACTATAAAGAACATGATGGCGCGTACACTCCCTATGAATTTTACATTGGGAAAGAAGGAGATTGTGTCGATTTTAGTATTTTTAGTTGTTATGTTCTACACTATCATGATTACAATGTATATTCTGTACCCATATTTTTCCTTAATGAATCTTCAGGACATCTCTTAACTGTTTTTGAATATAAAGATACGGACGCTGATTGGTATTGGGGTTCTACGTTGGATAAATATGGCGTTATTGATGTGTCGTCTTTGTTTTCCTCAGTTTCTACGGCTCTAGACAGCATTAAAGCCTGTGTAGATTGTTATGTAGCATTCTTGGGAGACACCTATGCCTTGGCAAGTTATGAAGTTCACCCTTGGAATTATTGTGGTTATAGGACCATAGACCGATTGATATTGACAATAAGCCATAATAAGATTAATCTTATGGGAGTCGCCTACCCCTGCATTCCCGTTGCGTCACACACACAGGCTTAAACACAGGATGTAAGAGATGCACGGAAGCTAGGTAAAAAATACTTATTTTTTTAATTTAAGGAAAACTTATGAAATCACTATTTTTTATGTTATTTGGTGCTCTCGCTGGTAGTTTTATTGCTCTTCAAAACACTTTAAACTCTTCTTTAGGAAAAAAAACAGGATATTTTGGTTCAGTCCTTCTTCTTACAATTATAAGTACTATTACTTTAATAATTATCATATCAATTTCACCTAAAACAGCTACTTTAAAAAATGCTCCTGGTCTTTCTCAATGGTATTTATATCTTGGAGGTATTTTGGGTGTTCTTATTTTAGCTATACCGATTTTTATCCTCCCCAAAATCGGAGTTTCAGCTACTTTATCCTCAATGATTTTTGGTCAGATTATTTTAGCATTAATCCTTGATCATTTTGGTTTTATGGGCAATCCCACTATTGCTATCGATTTAAAAAAGATTTTAGGTGCTTTTCTTCTTTTGATATCAATTTTTTTAATTAATAGCAAATAGAGTCTTTTGCATAACCGGGAATATAAGGCTTAGCCGTTAAAGATCCTTTGATTAATGTATTTGCTATGATGTATTTCATAAATTGGTCAGAAAAATCACGAGTTACTTAAAAGTAATGTTTAAAATTTATAAGAAATAAGATAAAAATTATTGTTATTTTCCCCCTGTCTTTTTATTTTTAGTGTTATAATTATAAATATAAAAGGGAGTGTGATCTCCAAAATTACACTCCCCTTTAATTTGTCTATACCGAAAGACTTAACTTATGTTTTCCTTTCGGTTTTTTTATTCTATTAGACTTAAATATATTTTCCAGAAGTTATAAAAATACTACAAAAATCGATAAATCATACTCAGTTTAAAACTACTCAGGCCTGGAGGTAATTATAGGTTAAACCCTTAATTCATACCACGCCAAAGAAGGGTTTGAATTATATATAAAAGTATAAATGAGTACATAAAATACGAATATAGTCTAATACCAATTAATGGCGAAAAGAAACCTTATGTATATTGGAAGTCTTACCAATATAAAAAAGCAAATATAGAAGATATCTTTGGTTGGTATAATAATTTTTGCGATGTAAATATTGGAATAGTTACCGGAAATATAAGCAAGTTAGCAGTTATTGATGTTGATGATCTTAATCTTTTGCCGGAGTTAAAAGAATATTTACCGGAGATAAAAGAAACAACCAGGGTTAGAACAAGAAGGGGTTATCATTACTATTTTTCTCTCAATGGCGAATATGTTAAAAGCACCAATAGCTTATTCGGTAAAAAGCTTGAATTAAAAAGTAATGGAAATTACGTTGTAGCTCCCCCATCAATAATAAAAGCTCATCAATATGTTTATGAAATTCCTCTTAGTGAGATGTTGCCCATACCAAAATTATTAGTCAAAAAAGAAAGGGAACCAGCTCCTTGCGTAGAGGATGGAAAGCATAAAACCTTTAAAATACCAAAATATCACGGTCAAAAAGTTTACTGCATACGCCAGATATTAAGCAGGGATTTGCAAGAAGGGGAGAGAAACAGCAACTTATTTATTCTCTATAATCTATTACTCCAAAATAAGAATACGGAAGAATATTCAAAAAAGTTAGTTATTGGAAAAAATGGATCGCTATCAAAACCGTTAACTGAATTAGATTTAAAAAAGATTTATCGGAAAACTTACAATTATGGATGTGTTGGTATTAGGGATAAACTTGCTTATATAAAATGTGATACCTGCGAATATAGATTTAAGGATGGTAAATTAAAAGATAGTAATATTTTGATTAAAAATATAAGAATATTGCCGGAATTAAGCAATACTCAACGTGGAATAGTTTGTCTTTTGGGAACTGTTTTTGAGGGTGAAAGTCCTTCAGTTTACAGAATAGCAAAAGAAACAAATATGGATTGGCGAATCGTAAATAATATAATGAAAAGTTTAGAAAAAAAAGGTTTTTTTGGTTAAATTACAAAAAACACTGTAATTTTACAGAGGTAATTTCTATATTTTTCAAGGGTTTTAGCGGAAAAATGCAGACTAATATACTAAGGGGTTTAGGGATTTATCTCTTTCTTCTATTCTTTTATTTATTATCCTATTTTTTATCTCTTATCTTTATAGCATTAAAGAAATATCAAAAGAAGGATTTTAGAAAATAATAAGGGCTGTATAAAAATTGAGGACCCACTTTTTCTCTCTCTACTCTCTCTCATTGGTCATTACCATGCCAGGACGACTTTTCTCTAATATTTCACATTTAATTTTGTAATGTCGTTAACCTACTGCAGCTGCTTAAGGTTAACAGAAATTATAGTGTAATTTTCTTATATTTTATTATAGGCATCTTGCAATAATTAATAAAGTTATGTATACTAGAGTTATCACTTAAACTAGGTTTATATTTATGAAAAAACAATCAAAAAGCAAGGTCGGTTTATCGAATAAAAAAACTGGGTATTCGATTTATAATGTGGCCGCTAAAACGCGAACAAAGCAAAATACATTGCCAGATCTTTATCCTGAATTACCAAATAAAAAATTTGATGTAATTTATGCTGATCCACCTTGGCACTATAATGGGAAATTGCAATTCGATAAAAGCAGTAAAAGTAAAGAGAATATTGATTTCTCAAGAAAAATATTCATAAGTTCGGCTACGTTTAAGTACCCAACATTAAAAACTAGTGAATTAATGAAAATTCCCGTTTACGAAATCGCAAAGGAGGATTGCCTTTTGTTTATGTGGACGTCAAATCCGCATTTAGCCCAAGCTATAGAGTTAGGTGAAGAATGGGGATTTAAATATAGAACAGTTGCATTTGTTTGGGATAAAATGAACCATAATCCTGGGCAGTATACTCTTTCGAATTGCGAGTTATGTTTATTGTTCAAGCGCGGTAGGATACCAAAACCGAGAGGCGCAAGAAATATACAGCAATTAGTGCGTAGCCTAAGAAAAAAACATAGCGAGAAACCAATAGAAGTAATCCAAGCAATAGAAAAAATGTTTCCAACTCAGGAGCGCATTGAACTATTCGCAAGGAGAAAGACCAAAGGGTGGTCAATATGGGGATTAGATGTGCTTAGGGATGGTGATGAATAATTCTTAAGTTAACAGTTGCTTTAGTTTCTTATCGAAATGATTAATTAGGGATTCAGCATCTGTGGAATCGCTCCACATAAAGAAATGCTCAGAACACCCAGTATACCAACAATGTATTTCTCTTACACGTTTTGGATCACGTGCGATATCACCTTGAAAGACAATCCAAAATGGTAATACATCATTGCCAAGTTTCCCCTGTTCTCTCAGTATTTTTAATAATCCTGGTGTGAAGAACTTACATGATCTTTCATGCGCATTTCCTCTGCCAGCCTTACGAGGTTTGTCCTCTACCCACCCATCCTGTCTTTTGACTTCTACATATAGTGTTTTTTTTGTTTTGAGATTATCTATGGCAAAGTCCGGAATTATTCCGTGTGTCCATGTTTCATCTGGGCTATAAATCCTTGCTATAACTTCATCACTAAGCTTTATTTTAGAGTAGATATTTTTGAATTCCTTTGGATTTGAGCGAATTCTAAAGTCCGAGCCTTCAAACTCTTTTAGAAATATTTCGTAAAATTTTTTTTCTGCGACTCCTGCTTTACTCCCGCTGGAATCTTGCCAAATATCTCTTTTTCTTAATTGATTTGTTCCCATAACTTTATTTTTACAAGTTCATTAGTTTCTCAAGTGAGATTTCAAGAGCATTGGCAATTTTTTCAATATTTTCTAGGGTTATATTTTTCTCAGCCCTTTCAATCATGCCAATATAAGTACGGTGAACGCCAGCCCTTGAAGCAAGCTTTTCTTGAGAAAGACCTTGTTTTAATCTTTCTTCTCGTATTTTTTCGCCAAATTTTTTTAATATTGTTTTACTCATAGGTTTATAACTATAGTATACGGTATTTCTAATTTTAGCTACATACTATAATTAGCATATGGGTCATTGTATAAAAAATGAGAGAAGTCCGCTTTTGGCTCAAAATGAAGTTCGAGCAGACATTTTTTCAGGTTCTTTGGCAGTAAATTCTTTTAATTAAGAAAGCTGAGACTCAATACTCAAAACCTGTCTTTATTTGCTACCTGTTGAATTTCGAGTATAGATAAAATATTTTATAATTTCAAAAAACTAAAATCCTCTAAACGCTTACTTCTGTAACAGGGGAAGGTATACCAGGTAATAATTCGGTAACTTTTAGCAGACAACCTATTTAAAACAAAAATATCAGAGGTATTTAAAGAGGATTCTTAAATGAACATATACTCGTTTAAGATTTTCAATCCTGACCACTCTGGCTAATCCCCGATCAGGTCGAGGACAGGTTTAATCTACTCCGGCTATTCCTAATTTTACAACTCATCCACGCGCGGGGCGGGTAATTTTCCTTCCCCCTTCAATCCCCCCTAAAACCCCCCTCTTAACCCCCTTCTTTTTATTATTGCTCCTTGGCTCAAAAGCTACGCTCGCGGGGACGCTTCTAAGCATAAATGCAAGAGAAGGTAACGCTCTTGTGCCCCGCTGTTGCTTCGCTTTATTCGCCACCGCAAAAAAATTAAGGTTAGGCTATGATTCATTAGGGGGGAAGCATTAAGGGGGAAGGAAAAACTGCGGTCGATTCACCCCCTGCTCTACAAGCATAAGCGTGGGCATTATCGAGACCCTCTCTCCCTTGCCCCGCCCCTATTTGCGAACCTTTTTGTGATTTTACTGTCGTTCGTGGTTTAGTCTCCTTCCCGTAAAAGAGAGATAAAAAATAAACGAAAGAAATAAGAGCGGGAATTTTTTAATCTCCCTTTTCGGTGGCTATATTCTTTTAATTCTTTGTGTTTACGCGATAAGTAAAAAATACCTCAATACAAAAAGAAAAACCCTTTTTGCTTTAAGATTTTTTTACCTATCGCGGGGGAGAAGAAAAGGGGTAGAGAAGGGGGAACCAAGAAAGAAAAAACAAAGAAAGAGCAATACACTCAACAGGATAAATAGTAATTTACCTGGTGAGAGTATTGCCAGGGAGAGAGAAAGAGTATTGTTTTTGTAAACAGGGGAAAATCAACCCTCTTTTACAAAAAACAATACAAGGGATAGAAAAGCAAAAAGAGAAGTATAACACTCAAAAAATAATTAAAATTTAGTAAAAGTGAAAATTTGAATTATTTTTATCGTGTAATGCAAAGAGAAGACGAACGCTTAAAAGATATATAAGAAGGGAAAATCACCCCCCTCTTATATATCTTTATTCTGATATAGAACGTGTATGCAGTTAGCGAACAGTGGATTAGTCTCCTCCCCGTAAAAACAAGATAAAAAGTAAATGATGGCAGATAAGTGGGAGCTTTTTACCTTCTTCTTCGGTGGCTAATATCTTTTAGATTTTTAACGGTTAGCGATAAGTAAAAACATCCATACATAAAATATTAAAGAAAAGAAATATTTTCTTTATGTAGTTTTCACCTATCGCCAGGGAAAAATCATCTTTTTTCCTTTCTTTGAATTTTCTTCTCCCGGCGTTTGTAGAAGCCAGTGCCGCAAAAAATTCTCGTGCTTAATTGTTTGCCTGCATTTTTTGCGGTGCCTCAGTCTTCTATAAACGCCATCGATGTCGCACATATAATCTCTTAGGATAGTTTTAGTTTTTTTTATCTGCTCTACCCGGAGTGCAGGCACGCAGACAGATAAAAAATATTTAAACGTAGAAGAATAGTGATCAGGAAGAGGGAGGGAAGGGGTGGGGAGGCATTCGATTATTAGAAATAGAGATTTAGCCCTACAATAAGAAGTATCTAATTTAGCCCGCCTTTATATTTTTAACCAGGCTAAAAAAGCTTTTAACTGGTTAAAAATATAATGCTTTTTTTGCTATACATAACAAAGCTTTATCGGATAAGATAAGCATAAAATTATTTCTCGTAGAATGTCCGATAGAGTCTTGTTATGTATTGGCAGACTTTTAATTACAACTCCTTAGCAAAAAAAGCTCTTGGCGGGCGGTCGTGGTGATAAGATGATCAGAAGTTATTTATCAGGAAGTCAATAAAAGTAGGCTAACAGATCGATTTAAAAAATACCGGGAGAAAAAAAGAGGTTATCTACAATCGATTTTAAGGCACTTGTTTTTCGTTTGTTTATGTTGATACTTTCTTTTTAGCTGTAATTTTTATTAATAAGGGTAAATTAATGGAGTGAGAGAGCAGACTCTTTGCTGATCAGGAAAAAACTCATTTAACCCAGCCCCATTTCAATAATTTTCCCAATGATTATTATATTCTAGGTGGGGAATTATATCAAAATGGTGAAAACTACCATTTCACATAACAGCCAGGTGCCGACTCCGTTCGAGTACTCACTCCGTCCAAATTATCGGTAGGTTTTGGTTTAATAGATATTTATTGGTATTTATTATAGATTTTTGTTATTATGATAATAGGTTTTATAAAAGCCGATAACTTCGGCAACCGGCGGACGTTGTATGAAATTCCGACCCTTTTTAAAATGATAAAAATTATAAACTAAGGAGAAGACAATCAATTGAGGACGGTGGCCCGTGTGCGAGGTTACGAGGGCCTATTGGATGTCCCGACCCTTTTCCTCTTTTTTCGTCCTTTCTCCAGATTAGTAAATAAAAACCGAGATGATGACCAATGATATGCAATTCTGCATATGTTGTACAGACTCAAGTTATTAGTATGAGTAATCGGCCTTTCCATGCCGGCAAAGAACTTCGCCCGATTTTTCGCCCAATATTTAATAGCAGTAATTGTTTTGATGATATGCGAGATTCTAAGCTTTATGATTGGCGGCATAAAGATGAATTGCCATCCAAGCCATTCATCCGCAACTTGGGCCAAATCTGCTTCAACGTTATTCGTGAAGAATTCTCTGAGTACGATCCAAGACTCGAAGATCAACGCATGAATCACCTTCACTTCGAACTTCGCAAGCCGCTCTTTTTGAAGGCTACCTTTGATGGTCAAACCCAAGCCGATGGCAAGGCGTTCATACACTTCTATCCAAGCGGTTACATTGTAATACACCTAGCAATTGCTCTAAAGCAACAGCAGAATTTGCAGAGTCTTAACAGTCTTCACCAAGCCATCCGGGAAACTCGACCTATGCGCTCTGATAGTCGTTGGATTTGGTCCAGCAGACTTGGAACAGGAAAATTACCCAAGATAGTTGAACTAATCAGAGAGAACATATACCAATCGCTTTATACAAACTTCTCGACATCCAACAAACATAACCACTGGCATTCTGCTCTCAAACTCATAACTACATATGATGCTAAAAGAGTTGCAAATAGATTTTTCAAAGGAAAGTATGATCTATTTAATCTTTGGCCTCATGGACATAGTGACTATAGTGACGAGTACTTGTTATCGTCAAAACAGGGTGTTGCATGTGGCTTGTCTCCCTATCGAAGTCGACATTCTGCTCTCCGTTTCTTTTGGAGAATCTCAGACCTTTATGAGTTTGTCATACTGAAGAGCCATATCTATGATGATTATGCTGAGTTCCTCCGCTCTGAAATTGCAAACTTGAAAGATTTTCGCCTTAGTACATTACGAAAGTTGACGAGAGAGGATATGAGTCAATTCTCTGTATATGATCCACAGATTCCCCAATATTTTGCAGCACTTGATAGGCATATTCGATCTGCAAAACCTTTCTATCGCCGAATTTATTCATCAATCTCAAGTGGCACAGGATTCGATGAACATCGTGAGAAGGTTAAGAAACTTGTCAATGAATGGGAGGCGGAAGTTAAACAGTGGGAGCACGGTCTGAGTGTGTTGTGGAAGAAAGTAATCTCCCCACTTCGATCTATACTTAGGTTAGGTTAACACAAACAATCACTGCTATTAAATATTGCGCAAATCGTGAGAAACTCGATTATATGAAGTGTGGTCATCATCTATAATAATGCGACCATCCGATTGATTACATCAACGCACAAACCAAATAAGTCCTGTACCTCTTGGATATCATATATTTTGTCTGGGTGCTGTGTAGGGTTCCGAAATGATCGCCGAATATTATCCAAATTGTCAAGGAGTGGCGCAGGTGGTGGGATCCTGCGTCTTCTAAGAGATTCAACCATTGGCCCCCATAGGAGTTCGGCGCGATTCCTTCGTACAATAGAACAATAATAATGTCGCAGCACTGCTTCGGTTCCTCGTAGCATGTGAAAGGCAGCAGATGTAGGAAGTTCAAATGCAATACACTTACCTGCTTCGATGAAATCGTACTGAGCAATTTCAGGTAGTGAGTTAAAGACGCTAGGAGCCATTAAAGCAGGCACATCTGAAAGGAGCTTGTTGACATCGATTCTTTTATCAGTTACGATAAAAGCTACGTTCCCATCGGCTTCGGCGGAAAGCGTATTTCTCACGTCATACATAATATCCGTCAATTTAGATGCTTCGTCGTCTGTAAGCTTGTGGTCAGAATCCGATTTTGCTAATTTGTCTCTAAACTGGCGTAATTTATAGGCTGCACGCTGAGTGACAGGCAGATCAAATTCCTGTAAATGAGCAAAGAAGCGATCGATGTTTTCCAATATAGCACCCTCTCCATGCACTCGCCATCCCGCTTTAACGTCTATGGTATACCGTAGCTCGGTTCCAAAATCTATGTAACTTAATATTGATTTTGACTGCATTTTTTCACCTCTCAGACCACATTTCATGTAACTTAAAATAATCGAAATACTCCATTTATGCACGACTCTAGGTGAAGTTTCGAAAATTAACCACTAATTTTCCTTGTAGATATCTTTGTAGATTCTTATGCTTATCATAAACTAATTTTATCAATTCTACAAATAATAATTTTATATATAGGTAAGTCAAGGGGTCCTTTCCCCGATCAGGTCGAGGACAGGCTTGTATCGGGAAGGATTCCTTTTTAGTTTTATGAAATAAGGAGCATTTATAAGGAAATCAGAGAAAAATACACTTTTATTTATGTAAATCAAAGAGAACGCTCTAAACTTGACTAAAACGGTCAAGTATGGTAAAATATAGCATACACCGCTTAGCTTTGCTTGATTTATAATTCTAAAAAAGGAGGTGAAAAATAATGGCAATAGTAGTAACAGTTCCTCGTGATTCATCCTTGCAGTTTAGACTGGTAGTAGGCACCAATCCGGATACCGGAGCACCTATCATCAACAGCAAGACCTTTACTAAGATTAAATCAGCTGCTTTAGACCAAGATGTCTATGATACAGCTACCGCTTTAGTAGGTCTGCAGAAGTACACCGTAGATGAAATCAGACTTGAAAAAGAATCCCAACTTACTGAATAGTAGAAGCTTTTAGTTAAGTCAAAAACTGCAATAAGTGATTAGTGATGTGTATTTTAATTCCTGATTACTTATTACAAATTACTCATTACGCAATTAACCGACAGTTTAATTGCTGAGAAGGAGGTGAAAAAATAATGGCAACCGAATTAGGAGAGGTAACTAGTTATAAAAGGCTCTATATGCAATTCAGGGATAGTGCTGCAAAAATTATCAACATCACTTTGAATAATCCTAAAAATTTGGAGGATGGGGATTACGCTGATTTTGCGGCACAAGATGCAGCTATTGAAGGAGTTATGGATACTATCATCGCCAAGAATATCTTCCATAATAACGGTAATGACTTAGTAGCTAAAGTCAATGCAAGAATCCTTGATTACAAGTCTACTGATGTTATGGATGTTTAATTTTAATATATTGTAATATTTCTCCTTGGAAGGGCCGCGGACCTTCCCCGGGAGAGAGAAAGGAGTAATAAATGATAGAAGCATTTGTCACTAAATATTTATTAGATTTCGCTCTTGTTTTTCTGGTTGGTCTGTTCTCTAAATTTATGATCAGTAAATTAGGGCAGGACAGGGCAGACAAAATAAAAGAGGCTATTCTCGCAGCTATGCTCTGGGCAGAAGAAGAGCTGGGAATAGGGAATGGTGAGGAAAAATGGAAAATAGCCTGGGTAAAATTAATTGAAATACTAAGGAAACAAAAAGTTAATTTAAAAGAGGGCGAAATTTCCTATGTAAAGGATCTTATGAAAGCTACTGTCCCGGAGGTGAACGAAATTATCTATAAGGCTATGCCGGATGTAGTGAGAAACGGCAGGACTTTAAGATATAAATAAATTATGGATGTAATTAATGACATAGAATTAACTGAATATTTTTCTTTATATGAGTTTGATTGCCCCTGCTGCAGGCGGGTTATGTTGTCTCCGGACCTTTTAGCCAGATTAAATCATCTAAGGATGGTTATAAATAGGCCAATATATATCAATTCCGGTTACCGGTGTAAAGAAGAAAATCATAGGGTCGGGGGAGTTTCCGGTTCTTATCATCTTCTGGGCATGGCGGTAGATATTCATGTAAAAGATTTTTTGCTTTATGATCTTCTTCTTTATGCTCATGAAATAGGGTTTAATGGTATCGGATATTATGAAAAGAAAAATTTCTTACATCTCGATATTAGGCCTGGACCAAAGCACACTTGGAAAGGAAATAAGTGAATTGGATATTGAATATGTACTAAAGTTAATAGCAAATAACGGCTTTCCCCTGGTGCTTTCTGTATATTTAGTATGGAAATTAGAGTTTCTTATTACCGAAATCGTAAAGAATCAAAAGGAATTTTCCCATAATGTTACTGCTGAAATCAAGGAAATCAAACAGACAATCAATGAATTACGGGTTGATTTTGCAAAAAATCGATAAGACCGTTGGTATATAAAGTTTTTAGCATTTTCTCTTAGACCTTCAAATTTGGCGTATACGAGGCGTATTTAAAAAATACGATGAATCATACCAGCCACCTTAAAATAAGCGCTAAAAACACGCTTAAATTAGCTTTTATTTTTCGTGGTTCCTTAAAATCCCCGCTTTTAGCCTTCTTTTCTCTTATATTCTCTCTTTATCTCCTGAATCCTCTTATTGCCTTGTATGCTTACCAGAATATTGGAGGAACCCTTTAAATTTAAATTTCTTCCGGATTTTCCCTTAATTGGCTAAGGAGAGAAAGTCCGCATTTAATTGCTTCTTTTAAGCTAACTACAAAACATAAGGGATCATCAGATAATTTTTTCATGATTTACCTCCAATAATTTTATTTTCTGGGGAAATTAGAATGGTTTAAGGAAAGATACTAAGGCATTATTTTTAATGAGCAAAATTGCGGTAATAGTGAATTATAAAGGATTTGGGGAATTTTGCAACATTTTGGAAAGAACTTCATTTTGATCATCCCTTCTAACAAATTATTTTAGTGTAAACATTAACAGTTAACTGCTTATTTTATAAGATATAGATGATTTTTTTAAAAACTATTGACAAGTTATTTTAATTAGTTTATAATTGGGTTAAACGATAAAAGAATTATATTACTCTTTAAACATAATAATTATAATGATAAGTAAGGGAGGGTAAAATGTCCAAGAAAAGGGCAATAATTACAGAGATATATGAAAAGATAGAGCTTCCATTAGTAAAATATCTCAAAAAAGTGAAAATTACTCCCCATGGTTATCCGGAAGGAGTCGAACCCGAGGATATAATTATCAAAATTGAAAGCCATGGAAAAAAAGAGAAAATTTTCATTTCTATTCAAAAACACGAGCAGCAACTTAAGATCAAGATAGAGGATTTTCTGGGGAAAGTTTGGAGCATTTTTAAATCGTTTTTAGAGATCATGTATTTTTGGAAAAAATTTAAATAGTTAAATTAAGACCTTTAACTTTAAAGGAAACGTATTATGGGAGGCTCCGGGCAAATGAGCTGGTATTTAATGGCTTTTATTAGAGAACATGGGATATTTGTTTTTATTTTAAGAAAATATAAAATTTTCCGACATTTATGCTCTTTTACAATCGAATAAGTATATTAAAAGCTTGCTAACTAAATGGTCAAACAGAAATGTATTAAGATAACAAAAATAAGGAGGTAAAAGAAAAGGAGGTAAAAGAAAATGAAACGAAGAATGAGAAAAGGGAAGAAGCTTCTTCAATTTATGCTAAGCGAAAAGGGACTAGCGGTAATTGATGAACTGAAAGAGAGAACAGAGGCTGCTTCCAGAGCAGAAGTTATTAGAACTGCAATTACTTTTCTTTGGTGGGGAACAGAACACATAAAAGGTGGCCGGGAAATAGTTGTAATTCGAAGCGGAGACCAAGTAATTGAGGAAACCGTTCCGCTGTGGGAATTGCAATCCATTGGACAGTCCTCTCCACAAAAGAGAAAAGCCTACATCGAAAAAGATAAGTCACCTGGAAAAGAGAAAGTCCTCGTTGGTTAAATACGAACAAGGGAGGTGAAAAAAACGAAAGGATTGAGAACTAAAATTAAGATTTTATTCATTTTGATCGTTGCGGAATCCTTAAAGATAGCAAAATTTTATAATCAGTTGTCACTATTGTACTTTATCGGTGGTAGATGCCCGCGGGCAAGCCCGTGGTATTCTGCCCTTCGGGTTAATAAAGTATGTGAGCTTAAGCAAGACTCTAAAACTGTTTGGTGCTTTTATGCAAATTGGGGGGGTCAATGGAGCTTATACATTATGATGGTAATAATATTATCGCTGGTGTTCCTGTTCTAAAACTACCAATAATACGGGTTTACTATAACTCTAATAGCTTCTGGTAGCAATGAAGATTTAATAAGCAAGTAAAAAATTCTGGGGGGGAGCGAAAATTTCTAATTAGTAGTTCCTCTCCAGAAGATTTGTCGAACACTATCATATAGCATATAGAATTGTTTTCTTGATATAACCTTTTTATTTGTTGCCTTCTGTCTAAAAGCGCGTCATTAGATGATTTTATCTAAACTAAATTACTTATTTTGTAAGGGTTTTAGATTATAATCTGACGCCATCTTGGCGTCTTATTTGCTAAATGTTGACACCTTCTATTAAGAGTATAAACTAAAACAAAGGACTTAAATCCGGATATAAACAAATTAAGCGACATCCTGTCCCAAAAGGGAGTTGTGAAGTAATGATGAGTAAATTAGATTCAAACAGTAGTAAAGATTTTAAGTATAAAGCATACCTAGAGGAAAGGAAATCATTAGTAGACGCTGAGCGTGAAGGCTCTCGGTTATTTGATAAAGCTATCTTAACTCTCACTGCTGGTGCTTTTGGGCTTTCGTTAACTTTCATTAGACAAATTGTTCCAAGTATTAAACCTGAAACTATGTTCATATTAATATTTGCTTGGATTGGTTTTTGCATAAGTTTACTTTCCACTTTAATTTCATTTTTAACAAGTCAATTTGCTTGCTTAAGACAAATAGAAATATTAGAAGCAGAATATTTCGATGATCTTAGCAACCAAGATAAAAAAAATAATCTTGAAAATAAAGCATCTGATTGGACAGGGCGATTAAATATTATTTCAATATTTGCTTTTATAATTAGTGTAGTCTTTTTAGTCATTTTTAGTATCTTTAATTTATTACCATGAAGGAGGGACACTATGTCGGATAATGAAAAGAAGAGAATAGATGAAGGTTTTGTACCACAAGAGCCACCTAAAAAACCAGTTGAATTTGAAAAAGGTTTTGTACCGCCTCGCTCGCCGAAGAAGCCACCTACAGAATCCTCAAATGAAAAAAAGTAAAATTATTTGGGTGTCGCCTAACAACGGACAAAAGAAATCCCAACTTGTCGAGATTTCTTTTGTCCGCAAAACTTTAGGAGAAAATTTATGCCCTATCAATACAAAAGAGAACCATTAAATAATGACGAAGTAAATAAATTGACCAATGCCTGAATAAAAATAAATGTCAGATAAATCAGAGAAAAGGGGGAAATAAACCCCGGTAAATTACAGAAAATCGCACGATAAATCGTTAAATATCGATAGTAAGGACCACTCCAGGTAATAACCTTATTAACGGATAAATCCTTAAGATAAAATATTTTATCAATTTATCTAAAAATCGGATCATTTAAAGTGTGTTAAGCACAAATTTGACCTTGCGCTTATCTTTGTGTCTTTATCTTAAGGTCCTTAAATGGACAAAAAAGAGGTTGTAGGTAAAGAGTAATACATAAAAACATATATTTACATATATTTAATAGAATTAGTTTTTTCTTTTGAAAGCCAATAATGTTAGTGAAATTATAAAATAAATTAATATAGAATAAAAAAATTTATTGCCATTACCCACCGCAATATCTTCGTGAAAGAGTATAATAACTAACTTCTTTATAAAATTTATAAAATGAATTCCAACAAAAATAAAACAAAGCAATAAACAAGAATAAATATTAAATCTGCCAAGACTTGTTGTAAATTCTTTTTTTATAAATTTAAAAAGTTTAGTAATATCTAAATTCATTTATTGCTCCAACCAAAAATACCCTTGAGACTCATTAAGCCGATACCCATACTTCCAAAAAACCAGAACAAAGAAAGGTAAGGATCAAAAAATGTTTTTGCCTTAAATATATTTGTACAGAGAGAAAAACTACAAATTATGAAAACAGACATGGAAAGCGATAAGGAAATAAGATATGGGATCGGTAAGCTAAAACCACTTTCTTTTTCATTGCTTTTGGAAGGATTACTAAGAAAACCAAATATATTGTTCCAAATCTTAAATAAACTAAAACCCGTAATTATTAATGTTATTAACATTAAATACCTTGATATATTTATAATATTTAATAGTGAACTTATTTCTTTATCAAATAAATAAAATATGGCTGTAATTAGACATAATGTGATTGGCATGATGTGAAATTTAATGATGATTATGGTAAATTCAGGATCAGTTATTACAAATTTAATTACAAGCGTAAGATGTATAAGAAGCCCAGTCAATAAATAAATGCTTGTATTAATGTCCATTGTTTCTCCAGCTATTTATACAGTGGATTTATTGCTTTTTATTAAAGGATTCCTTTGATTGTTTATTAAAAAGTTTTTCCAATTTTACATATTTTGTATATTTTTCATTAAGGTCATCTATTGCTTTTTGTAATAATTGTTTCTCATCATCTATAATAATTTCTGGTGCGCTTAATTCCGTCAATTTTTTTATTCTGTTAATCCGGCGTATAATTCTTTTTATATATCTATTGATTGGTCTTTCTTTAATTTCTGAAAAAACGTTTAAACCCATGTTCTTTAAATCTACGTTATTTGGAGAAGAGATTTTATGAATGAGTTTATTCCTAAGAATTATTGATTTTTTAAGCTCGCTAACTTCAACCTCTTCTTTTTGATATTTGCTTGCTATTTCTCTACCAAAGTTTCTTGTAGAAAAAAGGGTTTTAAAACCATCAATTATAGAAAGTTGTTGTGTTTTTTCTTTTTTATTTTTCTTTGTAGTAATCATTATATCCGCTCGCTTACTTATATAGTTTTATTATTTTATATTATACAATCTCTGATTTTTTCTGTCAATCATTCACTCTTGTTGGGTTCATATATGTTTAGCACAAAAAAACATTTAATGTATCGAAATAAATAGTTTAGTATACAGAAAATAGCATAAATAATTGACAAAACATCTTTATGTATGTTAATATACTTAAAAAGTAATACTAAAATAGGTTTATATATATGGAAAAGTCAAAAAAGTTAGTGGGTTATTGCAGAGTAAGCACGGATAACCAAAAAGAAGAAGGAACTATTGAGATCCAGGAAAAGAGCCTAAAGAGATATATTGAGAAAAATGGTTATGAATTAGTAAAAGTATTCAAAGATAATGGGATAAGTGGCGGATCTGAATTAGAAAATAGACCAGGATTAGTAGAATTATTTAATTTTATAGAAAATAACAAAGAGATTGAAGGGGTTTTAATCTTCAAGTTAGATAGATTAGCCAGGGATCTTTATATCCAGGAGCATTTGATTAAAAAATTAGAGGAGCTTAATAAAAAGCTTATCAGTATAAAGGAACCTCATTTAGATAGCAAGGACCCGATGAGAAAGGCCTTCCGGCAATTCATGGGAATAGTATCTGAATTAGAGAAGGCTTTTATTACAATGCGTTTATCCGGGGGAAGAATAAATAAAGCACAAAAGGGCGGTTATGCCGGAGGAGCTACTGCTTTGGGGTATAACACAAAAAACAAAAAACTAATAATAGATGAAAAACAAGCAGAAGTAATTAGAATGATCTTTAAAATGAAAAGATATAAGAGAATGGGATTAAGAGAAATAGCCCGGGAACTAAATGAAAAAGGCGCACCTACCGCAAGGGGTGGCAAGTGGTATGCCGGGACCATTAAATATATGCTGGAAAATCCTCTTTATAAAGGGATAGCTCATTATAAGGAAAATAATGTAAAAAATAAAGATTTAGCTTTATTTTAATAGTTTTAAGCTAAATATCTGTATAAAAAATATGTATTTTTTATACACTTGTTAGCTTTTAGAAAAAATAACGGGAAGAACGAAATCCCGACAAACCAAGTTTTTAGTTAATAAAAAATAAACAAAAAATATTGGCAGGTTGTTTATGAAGACACTTTTCATATTTATTGATGAGTCGGGTGGTTTCGATTTTTCCCCAAAGGGGACAAAATATTTTGTGCTCTCCGCAGTTAGCACTCTGAATCCTCTGGGAAAAGAACGGTTAGAAGAAATAAAATATGATTTAATGAAAAACGGAAACGATCTTGAATGTTTTCATGCTGCGGAAGACAAACAATCTGTAAGAGATCTAGTTTATAGCTTTATAGAAAACATGAAAGATATAGAAATAGATTCAGTAATAGTCCAAAAAAATAAAACAAACCCCTCTTTATATATTTCAGAAAAAAAGAAAAAATCAAAAAAAGGCACAAAGCTTTATGCCATAGCGTTGCGCACTCTACTTCAATATATTTTTTATAAATACGATGATTCTGCAAAAGTTGATCAAATAGTTATAGTTTTAAGTTCTATTTTTGATTTAAATAAGAGAGAATTGATAAAAAAAACAATAAAAATATATTTAAAACAAATATTTTCTAATCCGTTTTATCTTTACTTTCACCAAAACAGATCGGACAAAAATACGCAAATTGCAGATTATTGTTGTTGGGCTATCTATAGAAAATGGACAGATGGGGAAATAAGGCCATACAATGCAGTTAATAAAGGAAATAAAATAAAAAGTGAATTTGATATTTTCAAAACTGGGAAAATAATTTATTATTAATGACTTGTGGGCTCCCGTAAATTCAATAATTAAATTTACGAAGAATGAAGGAAACGAACATGAGTATGGGTGTTTCTTCGGAACTAAGGTTTCCTAACATAAAAAAATGACCACCCTGCCTATCTTTCGAAGAGACCCCTGGTCTCTTATTAGCAGGGTGGTACCTTTAAAGCTAATTTTATAATAATACAAACGTCACAAATTGTCAACTTGCCAAAATTGTCTGTCAAAATTGTCAAGTAAAATATAAGTGCTTTTAGCTAATTAATTGTGTAATAAATACTTATTTTTTACACGTATAAATATTTCTTAAGGAAATTAAAAAGGTTTAGAAAACAATTAAAGGGGGCTTTAAGAAGTGTCAATATATAAGAATATAAAGAATTACAACTTTAGAAAACTTTAAAAAGGGGAGGAACCCAAAAATTAAAATATTAGGATCAGTGGGGAGCGAAAAATTATAAATTACTAAATTAGGAGGCATAAAATGAAATTACTAAAATTAAAGAATGTCGGTAATAGCGGGAAGCGAAAGGAAGTAAAAACAAAAAAAGAAAAATCTCTTTCGGCTTTTTATAAAATAAAATTTCCAAAAGAAGTTAAATATTTGAATAAATTAAATAAAGCTAATGAAAAAGAATATAAAGAATGGTTGCGCAAGAAAGCCATTATTAAAAACCTTCTGGGAAAATCTACTTTAATAATAGGGGTAAGAAGCA
>JABUBK010000029.1_pt1 | contig 24475 bp, 26 predicted proteins | sample 7332671 | NCBI WGS metagenome assembly JABUBK01 (sample SAMN07256342, study PRJNA390944) | subsurface metagenome | isolation source: Methane hydrate marine sediment | place: Pacific Ocean: Eastern North Pacific, ODP site 1244 | collected 2002
ATTTTTTGACAGCGGCGTCAACGTGCTTATCTTTGGTGATTTGAGAGAAAATTTCTGGTAGGTCATCATGTAGTCCAAAATAATCTTTGATAAAAAATGCATCCACATTCTCGAATTCTAGTTTGTTGCCGATTTGGTGTATCCTGAAAACTTTCTCTCCGACAACACCATACCACCATTTGCCATGCTTATTCCATCTGAATGATTGTCCGCAACTAAGGGTGAAATCCAGATTGAATGGTTGTGAATGGGTTAACTGAATTTCCATGCGGATCTTACAGCTCTCCTCTCATTTCCATCTCCAATCTTTCAAAGAAGCCTTCCACAAACCGCAGTCTCTCTTCGGCCATCTCCCTTGCTTCTTGCGTGTACAATCTTTCGGGGACATGCTTGAACTTCAGCTCAAATTCTAGGTTGGGAGCGTGCTTTGAGATGTCTTTAATCCTTCCTTCAGCTTTTCCTCTAACAACGTTATCCCTCAGATACTCCTCGATCGGGATATCTGAATAGATTTTCTGGTTGTACTGACCCGTTATCATGAAAGACTTGGCGACGCCCATCGCCCCTAACACGTCCAGCTTATCCGCGTCAAACAGGACTTTCGCCTCCTTGGTTTTAGGTTTAACTTCGCTTCTGTATCGGTGGGCAGCTATACAATGTTTAACACAGGCTATTTTCTCTTCAGAATAACCAAGTGTTTTAAGGATTTCAGCAGCCATTTCAGCCCCGAGAACTGCATGGTCAATACTACCGGTTTTGTCTTTGAACTCTTTAACGCGGGCGATATCATGTAACAAGGTAGCGGTTTTCAAAATATCCAAGTCAATGCCCGACTCATACTTTGCGAGATGTAAACAGAGATTGTAAACCCTCATGACATGTTCCATTTCATGAGCGGAACAAGAAAGCTCTCTCTCCACGATTTCCTTTATTTTCTGATATTTAGCTTCCATGGCGGGGATTTCAAGTCAAAACTTTATAAATGTTTGTGAAGTCAAAAAAGGTGTTTACACTTCGTCTATGAATCTTTTCGGTGAAGAAATTTCTGGCCGTAGGCCTCTTCTCTCACGAATCTCTTTGATGACCTCTGCTGCGACTTTTTCCGGAGCCTTTTCCCAATGGTCAAAGGTGCACTGCCAAAAGGCGTGACCAGAAGTTGCGGACCGCATGTCTGCGGACAAACCGAAGGTTTCTGCAACTGGAATGTGTCCTGTAATCATTGTTAGAGCACCTTTCTGTTCGGATGATAAGATTCTTCCACGCTTTCGAGTTACGATGCTTGAGCAGTCGCCTACCCACTGTGCGGCAACGGATATGCCGATCTTGTAGACAGGTTCAAGAAGCACAGGCTGAGCGGTTAAGAAGGAGCCCAAGATTGCGCGACGTATCGCCGGCATGACTTGTGCGGGTCCACGATGCACCGGATCCTCGTGGAGTTTAACATCCATGAGTTTGATTTTTACTCCTCTGAAAGGTTCTTCGCATAACGGTCCTGCTTCGCACGCCCAACGGAAACCTGCGTTTATCATTTCTCTCGCCTCACGGAGGTACTGGATGCCTTTTGTCCGGTCTACGATGATGTTTCTGTGCTCATCTAAGGACCAGATGTTTCTAGCTTCGTCGGTTGGCCAGCCGGCTTCCTTTAAGACGTTGCCCATTCTTTTGCGTCCCATTGCCTCGGCGAGGTCGCCTTTCTCGATCAGCTTTATGACGTTCTCCTCTAGTGGTTCGACTTCCACCCAGAATTTATTGTGTTTGTTGGGGCTTTTCGCCATTGCCAGTACGCCTTTTCCGGCGACGCTTTCTCGGTAGACAACTATCGGACGGGATGTTAGGATGTCTATTCCGCTGAATTGTTTCAGAAACTTGACAGCTATCTCTAAGTGAAGTTCACCCATTCCGCTGAGCAGGTATTCGCCGGTTTCCTTGTTTATGGTGGTTACGAGGTTTGGATCTTCGATTGACAGTTTGTTCATGGAGTCGACGAGGCGGGGTAAGTCTTTAGGATGCTTCGGCTCAAGTGCGATGGTTATGACAGGTTCTGAAACGTATTTTATGCGTTCAAAGGGAATCATCACGTCCTTGTGAGTAACATTTATGAGCGTTTCGCCAGCTCTAGCCAAGTCGAGACCGAGTAGAGCAGCTATGTTGCCGGCGCTGATTCGGTTGACGACTTCTCTGAAGGCGCCCATGTACATGGAAACCTGCTGTACACGATAGCTTTTTTTTGCACTTACAAGGTGTATCTGGGAGCCTTCCTCTATCGCGCCTGAAAACAGCCTGCCCGTTGCAACCAAACCCGCGTGCGGATCCATCTGAGCTAGGGTTATGCACATCACGGTGGGTCCAGTGTCTTCGCACTTCGTCATCGCCTGACCGATCTCTGAATCTGCTTCACCCTTCCAAACTTTTGGTATACGATACTTTTGGGCTTCGATGGGATTCGGATGGTTTTTCACCGCCATGTCCAGTATCGCTGAGTGTATAGGAATCAGCTGCGGTAGCCCTTCATATTCTCCTTTTTTGTAGGCGTCTACGACATCGCTGAATTTTATTCCTTTTCGTTGCGCCATGTCAAGGGTGAAACCCCATTTGTGGAGGGCTGAGCCGAAGGCAACGGTTTCTTTAGCTGGGTCTACTCTCCATTTGTCTTTGAATTCTTTTTCACCGTAAATGTCGATCAAGTTGTTGAAGTCACGGATTATGCGAGCAAGTTTCTTTTGAACCTCATCCGCGGTGAGTTTCAACTCTTTGATTAACCTGTCTATCTTGTTTATGAATAGGACGGGTCTAACCCTTTCTTCAAGGGCTTGACGGGTGACGGTTTCGGTTTGAACCATAACCTCTTCTACGGCATCCACAACAACAACTGCACCGTCTATGGCGCGTAAGGCCCTCGTCACCTTGCCTGTGAAGTCCACGTGGCCAGGCGTGTCGATGAGGTTTATCAGGTATGGGTGACCAGCCATCTCGTGCAGCAGCGATATATTTGCGGTTTTTATTGTGATTCCGCGTTTTTGTTCTTCTTCTAAGTAATCTAGTGCTCGGGCTTCGCCTGCTATTTTCGGCGACAGCAACCCGGCTTCGGCTAGCAGTGAGTCTGTCATGGTTGTTTTTCCGTGGTCTATGTGGGCGATTATGCCTATGTTGCGTATGTCCTCTTTTTTACTCATCAGCTTGAGTATCTCGCTGGTTTGTCTGAACTTCGGCATGTTGTAGATGTCTCCCGTAGTCCCGTCTTTCTCTGTAGTACCGATTAAAAAACATTGCGAACAAGGTTTTAAACATAGTTCTTTTTGTAACCTGCTTTCTGAAAGAAGGATTAAACTCCACAATCAAAAGCGTTCTCTCAAGGTCTAGGAAGCTCATTCTCGAAGTTTACGTTTCTGCTATATGCATAAACTGCTTAAACGATACCTCCTCATCGTTTTCACTACCCCCCTCCCCCTAGGGGGGTCAAGAAAATGCCCCTGTTGTGTTGCTTACGAGATCAGCTATAACCGTGAAAATCTCGTTATTCCACTTGTCCAAGACAATTATATGCCTAAAGTTTAAGCGTTTTAACAATAAAGCAGAGGTGAAAAGCTGCCTGTGACTTGAACAAGCATATTTGAATGGGAAAGAGAACGAGTTCGGGGTTGCGAAATTTTCTTTCGAAAGGTGTGGATGATCTGGAAATTTTGAAAAGGTGTTAGATCCATGCACGTTTTATTTCTTTTATAGTGTCAAAATGAGGATCGTCCGAAAGGACTTTCGCTTTGTTGACTATGGCTGTTGCGGCGATTATGCAGTCGCCTATTGGTATGTGTCTGTGTTGACACTTCAGCAATCCAGCTTCTTTTGCTATGTTTTGATTTAAGTCTTGGAGTTGCAGTCCGCTTCTTATCAGTGATAGACAGCGAGTTTCTGCCTCTTCTCTTCCTCTCTTTTCGCAGGTGACGTGAACGGTTTCGCAGATGACTATGGTTGGAAGCAACCCGTTCTTGCTCTTAATGAGCTCTCTCAATTTTTTAGAGGTTTTGCGTTTTGTTTCGGTTGAGGTTGAGTAGAAGTGTTCCATCAGGAATCTTGTGTCTACAACTTCCTTCAAACTAGTATTCCTCTCTAAGTTTCTCGATTTCCCGCTTGATCTCTTCTACACTGCCAAATCTTGCGTCGGCACCTGCTAAATCTTCAAGCCTTGGAATCACCTTAAAGATCACGCCTTGTTCGGTGGATTCCACTAGCAACTCGTCTCCCTCTTTTATTCCGAATTTCTCTCTAAACTCTAAGGGAATTGTCGTTTGTCCTCTTCTTGTTACTTTCACGATGGCGCGCATATTTTATGCCTCAGATAAAAGAGAAAGAGTACTACCTATAAAAATATTCCTATTAAAGAATCCATATAGGATTTAGTTCACACGTAAGGACTGCTTTATTTTTTGATGAACCTATGCCTCCGTGAGATCGCGGTTGATGCAAAACTCGTGATGTAGAATCTAGATTGTTACAATCATGGCTGTAACATTTGTAAATAAAATTAGTGAACTTGAGGCGCTCAATTATTCTGTGTTAGGGTGGTTCAAAGAGAAATCCCATCAAAGGGGAATTGAAAGTGCTGCTGCTTGACCCCCCGGGGGGTCGATTGCCAAAATTTCATGCCGAAATTTCTCCTTTCACCCCGCTTGGCTCATCACGGGAGAAACGGAAATGGGAACCTAAACATCAAAAGAGCTTGCGCTTCTAAAAGCGCGCGTTGAACAAAAAAGACGGAGACCCTTGTTTGAAGAAGAGCGGTTTTAAATTCATGGTCTTTCAGGGATGAAAGCTATCTTGACGTTGGCTCTGTAGGAAACAATCTTGTTTTTCTCAATCTTCGCGGTGCAGCCGACCACGTCGATTCCAATGATGTTCCTCACCGTTTTAGCAGCCTCCTTCAAGGCGTTTTCGGCAGCCTCTTTCCACCCCTCGGTAGAAGAACCCACAAGCTCTATAACCTTCACAACGGTCACAAGTTCACCTCCGCAAATAACTCACATAGACAAGAATGAAAAAGCGGCTTATTTATCCTTTTAGCTACAAGAGAGGAGTGCTTAAACCGCGCGGTTATTTAATGAGCGTCACAAGGTCTTCTGAGATGTAATTTATGAACTCATCGACGGTGCTTTTGCTGAACAGCGTTACCACACAACTCCTTGTAATCCCAACCACGATTCCACGCTTCTGAGCCTCAATGGGCACGTACCAGATCTTCCCATGTTCAAGATAATCCTGGTAGAGCTTAGTGTCAGCAAGAGCGGACCCCGCCAAACAAAGCTTTTCCACACCCGGTATGTCAACATCATCAAACCACACGAGCTTCGTCGCCTCCGGATTCGACTCGTGAAGCCTCTTAAGTGTCTCATGAGAGATCTTCACCTCGACAATCGCATGAGGCTTTATGAAGAGAATCTTGCTGAGCTTGTTCGCCGCGTGACTTGTCAACAACTTTCTCACTCCGCGAGCCACGGACGGCGCCAGCACGATCACGAATGTCCTTCCATCGAAGCGCCTAATGAAAAAAGGAGCCTCCTCCGTCACCGGAGCTTCAACCAACTCGCGTCGATAATAACGTCTACGCACAAAATCCATGCTGAAAACGCCAGACACCAAATCCTCCTTCAGCTTCAGATCTAACACTTCCTTCACCAAGCTTATTTTCTCCCCCTTCTCCGTCCGGTAAAGCTCCTCCTCACGGAAATCCTTCAGCTTCATCGCTATCAACCCAAGATCAGCCTCTTCCTTTATCTCAAAGATCTTAGCCGCCAGAACCAATCTTTCCACCCATCTCACATTTATTGTCAATCACTCACTAAAGAGCTTTTAATCATCAATCTAGCATGGTTCAAAGAAAAAAGGGAAGTTATGGAAGCCGCTTAATCATGGATACTGTCTCGTTGGCTGAAGTATGTTATTAGAAGCGCGCCCGTGTCACTCAAAAAGATATTGTTGATAAAAGCGTTCTTACCACTGCCAGAGCATTGAAATTGAGGAAACCGAAGTGTAAGGGCTTAGACCTTTTCTGATATTAAATAGCGCGCGCTGACCGAATAGGAAAAACACGGAAAACAGTGGATTTAGTAAAAGCTGTAAGGCTTAAACTAGTATCTTCTCGGGGGTCTTCTCTTCGCCCAGCATTCTCGGCAGTAAACAGGCCTGCTTGGGTCAGGTTTGAATGGAACTTCACATTCCTTTCCACAATCAGCACAGACTGCCTTGTACATCGTTCTCTCGGACATTTACTATATCATCTCCTTGCATCTCATGTGCAAGACGCCTTCTTGCACAACGCAATTATTGCACGGCGCAGTCTCTTATAAGTTTACCCTAAAAATATTGGGTGAAATATGTGGCAAAGACGCGTCGGAAAAACCAAAACAGAAAGAGCTATCTCAGTCTTTGTATAGTTCTCCATGTTGCACGCGCTTTGCTATTTTTCTTTTTGCTTTTGCCTTAGCGACTATGGATTCAATGAATGACGTTTTTGCGATGGTGTATGCTTCACGGTGTGGGCAGTACTTAACAGCCAACATTTTCTTCAATTCGCAATACTCTTGGACTGCTTCCGGGTGACCGCGAAGATAGTTACGAAACAGCAAGTGGTTCTTCCAGAAATCGCTTGTTCGTTCAACCATGTGCAAATGATAATGCTGTTCCTTTGGAGGGTGACCTTTGCGAAAGTAACGTCTTTCAGGAATCGAAACTTCATGTTCGGGAACATATTCATAATCAATGCTTCTTAGAGGTTCAATACACCTCTCGGCGTCACTGAGATGAGTTACAGCAACCATTATGTCGATAATCGGCTTTGCTCCTAAGCCAACAACAGCAGTGCTCCCTATGTGTTCGACTTCTACAATTATGTGCTCTATAACATCGAGAATCCGACTTTTCTCCTCTTCAAATAGTACAGCCCATTGAGGGTCATAATCTACGATTTCAATTGTTCTACCCATTTCTCTCAACTGCGCGAAGAAGAGCGCTCCGGTCTTTTTCCAGTGATATAGAAGCCACGTTTCTCGAATTGTTCAAGTAGAGTGCACGGTTCCGGATACCATTGACCCCACTTCCTGCAAATGTGTTCCGTCCAACTATAGTTATCGTAAGTGAAAGTTTCTTTGCGGTCACCTCCTAGACGTATCTTTGCTTTCAGGTTACGGTAGTAGTCTTGAGCGAGATATCCCTCATCCATTTGGCGCATAGCTTTTGAAATTACATCATGATCTAGCTTCGGATATTTATCCTCAAAAAGAGTAAACGCCATAGGATATCGAGGTCGCGGCGGCGGATCCTCCGCCGGATACCCCATAACTAGCTGTACCAGAGGAAACACCCTTCTAGGCAAATCATACTCCTCTGCGATTTTATCAGCTCTGTATGGTGCGCTTCCAAGGAAGCAGCTTCCAAGTCCTAAACTTCTTCCTGCAATAACCATATTCTCAGCCATCAGAGCCGCATCTTGAATCCCAAAGAGCAGTAGTGTAAGATCGTTGGTGACCAACTTCCAATTCCTCTTAGCCATGATGCGTTCAAATTTGTGCGAATCAACGCAGATCGTAAACAAAAGCGGCGCCTTGTACGGGTTCTGCTCTCTATTTCTCGACAATAACACGCTGTAATACTGAGAAGCGAAAGGCGCCTGTTGACCTGCCCTGACGATCGTTTTCACCACTTCATCAGAAGGCATTTCTTCCGTATATTTCCTGATTGACTTATGATCAAGCATCGTCTGAATAACAGGATTTTTCTTCATAACATCTCCTTCACATATATAGATTTCCAAGTTTCCACTTTATAAGTAAGTCAAAAATTTTATAACCTTCTGCGATTTTTCTCTCCTCAGAAAGCTTGATTATAACTTGAGGCAGTTTTGCTATGACTTGCTATTTCATGCACCTTCAACGTCTTTTCCAGAAAGCTGGAATAGAGGTTACTAGCGACAACAAACAAGAGATTGATAGAATCATTCACGGTCTTGTAGGTGTAGAATATACGAATTGTCCAGCTGCTTGGAGAGAAGTGAAGAAGAGAATAGTAGAAGATGAAGAACGGTTTGTTTCCGGCTTAAGGAAAGCATTTTCTAAGCATATATAGGCTAGTGTAGTGCATACAAGTTAGTTGCTCTTGCACAGGACAATTTGTGTGTGGGTATTCTCGAGAGATAACGTAAGCGTCTGCTCTAGTTTGGACGCATCGAATTATCTCTCGGAATAAAGGCACATCTTGCTTCCATGAGGATCTTCGAATAGTGCAAAGTAACCATATTTTGCATCCTCGCCAATAGGTGTTTTATCCTTCAGTTTCCTACCGCCAAACTCTTCAATACGTCTTAGTTTTGCATCGATATTAGACGTATAAATCGTTGGAACCACTACTTCCTCCTCAGAGTTCTATTCTGCACTCGGCGCTTTGTTTGATGGTGGCAGGATATCCATAAAGGCGGTTCCTGCTTGTTTCTGGACCGTCCATCCAAAGACTCTTTCATAGAAAAGCTTCGATTCTTCATAATTTCTTGTAGGAATCACAATATGACAGAAGTAATTCTCGTCTGATCTTTTCACATTGTTCTTTTCAACCATGATCTCATCTTCTTGAACTCGATTGATTAAACCCTCTTAATTCCTAATTATGTTTAAGTTGACGCTTTATAAAGCGCGTGCGCTGTATTACAAAAATGTCACATTCCTACGCTTGAGCTCGGTTAGGGCTGATTTGATTTCTTTCCATGTTGCCATTCTTTTGATGACTGGTTCGCCATTAATGCATACTCCTCTTGAAAGCCCAAATTTTTTAACAATGTCTCTTATGTCAGTGTTAATTACACAGCGCGCTGAAACGCCTCTCCACTCAAGTTTTTGAAAAAATTCTAATTGATGGTCTGATCGCCTTGACAAGGTCTTTCGCCTTCATTTCAACGGAAACTGTATGTAATCCAGCATTAAAGTTTACCATATCGTTTTCCAGTATGGAACTGTCCAAGTAGGTGGGAAGTTCATGTAGGTTGCCAAAAGGATGTACAGCGCCAACTTCACACCCGGTTATCTTCAGTACATCTTGTGGCGAAGCTAATCGTAATTTCTTAGTTTTCACAATCTTTGCCAGCTTTTTAAGATCTATTTTTCTATTTGCAGCAACTAGTCCAATAACAAAACTTCCTTCCACCGATTTAAGCACAAGAGCTTTTACACCAGTCTTTAATTCGACTCCCCTGACTCTTGCCGCTTGCTCTGAAGTGTAAACCGGCTCATGCTCTGAAACCTTATAAGGTATCCTATTGCGATCCAGTAATTCCCTGATTAACTTCAGCTGCAGAATCCCCATTTCACACGACCCTTGCATGTGTTTCAGCTTTCTAAGCATAGAGAAAATAGGAGTTATAGAATTTTTAACTTTCTGACCAAGTGGAGAATCTAGAAGTTTATAAAAAACTGGTTATAAAGCAGAAACTTAGAAACTATACATGGATGAGCGTGCTCTTATTCGAGGGAACACAAAAGCAAAAATTAGAGGGATTAAACCCTGAAAAAAGCATTACTAATAACTCTTGAAAAATTGAACGAAGAACCCTACGTATCCATAATATGTTATCCCAGACGCAGCAAGGCAGAACTAAAAAAGCGTTTCAAAGAACTGCAAAAACTAGGCATCGAGGCTCTAGAATTCAGCGGAGAAAAAGAAGTCTTCAACACTCCAGTTCTAGGCAAAGGCTACGTAGGCATAGTCACAATAGCCTACAGAAAAGGAGAAAAAGTGGCTCTAAAAATTCGAAGGGTGGACGCCGACCGCTCAGGAATGCAACATGAGGCAGAAATGCTTAGAAACGCAAATTCAGTGCGTGTTGGACCAAGACTTTTAGGCGCAAGCAAGAACTTCCTTTTAATGCAGCTTATCGATGGTGATTTACTTCCGAAATGGCTTGAAAAACGCAGCGAAAAAGCACGAGTGAGGAAGGTTTTGCGTGAGGTTTTGGAGCAGTGTTGGCTATTGGATAAAATAGGCTTAGACCATGGAGAACTGAGCCATGCCCCAAAACACCTGATCATCGATAAAGAAGGTAAACCTTTCATAGTTGATTTTGAAACAGCCAGCCTCAACCGAAAACCATCAAACGTAACATCAGTTTGCCAGTTCTTCTTCATCAGCGGCGTGGTTGCAAAAAAAGTAGCTGAAAAACTTGGTGAAAAAGGCAGAGAGGCAATTATTGAGGCGTTAAGACGCTACAAGAATGATAGAACTCGTGAAAATTTTGAAAGAGTATCAGAAGTCTGTGGTCTCTAAACAACATAATCCATCGTTGAACACGCGCGTTGTTTCTTTATATCGTGTTTTCAATCTTTAGTGATTTAACGAGCGGAGAAGGCTCAAGCCCACACCTAGGCGCGCGCAGTCCAACAAAAAATCTTCAAGAGTATGGGAAGAAGCAGATGTTTTAGGCTTTCAAAACCAGGAACAAATCCTAGAGGAGTCGAAGTTAGCAAAGAATGTTTATTGCGGCTCATGACGGATAAAGGTGCGAAATCCATGAAGATAGTTTGGCAACGTTCCCAAATAAGTAACAATCCCTGTCACAGATGGGTTGACTATTGGAGGGAGGTGTAAATTTAACTCTTATGGGAATGTGGAAACTCGGCTAACTTTGCTTGAGATTGGCTGCTTATAAAGTCCTCTATCCGTTTTTCTGCTAGTTTCACGTATCCTTTATTTATTTCATAGCCAATGTAGTGTCTATTAGCTTGGAGAGCGGCTATGGCTGTTGTTCCGCTACCTATGAACGGGTCTAGGACAATCTCTTCTTCAAAGGTATATAGCTTAATAGTTCTTAGAGGCAGCTCCACGGGAAATGGGGCTGGGTGACCTACCCTCGTAGCTGATTCCGCTTGAAACGTCCACACGCTTTTAGTCCATTCCAAAAACTCGTCTCGGGTGATGGTGCTCTTCCGTCCCTTTGGCCTTCGTCTTGAGAAAGTATCTTTTGAAAAAATCATTATGTATTCATGGACATCCCTTAATGTGGGGTTGCTTGCAGAACGCCAGCTACCCCAAGCCGTGGAAGCCGCGGCACTCGAACCTTTATCCCAGATGATTTCCCCTCTCATAAGAAAACCGATATCCAGCATATCTTGAATGATCCAACTGTGCAACGGTATGTACGGCTTTCTTCCCAGATTGGCTATATTAACGCATGTCCTACCACCTGGAACTAGGACTCTGTATACTTCCTTGAAAACCCGTCTAAGCAGATTCCTATACTCATCTAACGTAAAGTCTTTGTCATAATCCTTACCAACATTATAGGGGGGTGAGGTCACCATCAAATGAACACTGCTGTCAGCCAACTCATCCATGTTTTCGCTGCTGTTACAGAAAATTTTATTCAAAAACTCTTTATTAATCTCTTTTTCAACGTAAATTATTTTCTTCTTTTCCATTGGCAGGTTCTTGTATAGCCTGCTGTTATAAAATTTTGATGAGTCGTGGCCAATTCTTCCTGGAGAACCGAAAGAACTAGTTTCAGTTCCTCCTTTACGACCTCTTCTTCTTTGCGTTGTCTTTTCGGTCTTTATCGGACTATGGGAAATCTTTTCGCTTTTGTATTCAGTTGGCAAAGCAGCGTCTTCACGTGTGTTTGCAACGAGTTTAACCTGAAAACCTTCCTCGGTCTTGATTAGTTGTATCCGGCTGCCCAAGCGGAATTCACCTCTTAGGAAAGGGGACCAAAGTCTACCGTGCCTGTCAAGTCTGGCTGTCTCTCCATTTAGAAGAGTTTCACAGGGCGTGGACGTGCCTCTAATAAGTTCGTTTCGGTTCTTCGCAGGAATCTGGATGAAGCCTCTTTGAACTTCCATCTTTCTAAGGATCTTGCTAGCCATTTTGTTTTCCCTTATTCGACTTCGGTCAAGAAATCATTCATATATACTGTTTAGTCCCCACGTTTCTACGAATCTCTTTTCGATTTATTAAGTCTAACGTAAACAATCAAATTACTTAGCCACAGCGTCAAAAGCCTAGCTTAAGCACAAGCTTCGTCTCAACCACGTAGTCACTACCGTTCCGCAACAACGCGTCCGGCGTTATCTGTCCAACAGGCACTGAATAAGCAACCTCGATAGTTACGTTAACGCCTCTCTTCTAACTCCAATCAACACCCTGCGATGGCTACAAACTCACAACAGCAGCCTCCGTCTTTATCATACAACTGTGAAAAAAGCTTAAATGTCGAATTCTAGTTTGCTAGCCAGCGGTGACTTTATGCCTATTAACAGGGAAGAGATGCAGGAAGTAGCTAAAAGATATCGAGAGCCAGTCGGGTTGAATCTGGGTTCACACTCTGCTCTGGACGCTTGGCAGGGCCAGCGCAACTACGGGTTGAGAAGCGTCATGTACACCACGCCTAGCAGAGCACGCATCTACCTCCAAAACCCAATGGTTGGAAAACCAGACGAAGCCATAGAGGATTTGCCGTACTTCGTGAGAAGAGATCTACGCGTTGTGAACGACCCGAAAGACATAAGAAAAGATGATGACTGGAAAAGCGTTATACTGATTTTAGACAGGTATTCAGACATAGTCAAATATGTTGATGAATTGGTGGATTTGGAGTGTTTACAGATTCCGAATAGGGCTTTCTCGGTTTATGTTGGCGGAGACGAGCACTGCAGCGTGATTGAAAACGATTTTACAGTACCAATAGTTGGTTCTCGAAATCTGCTAAAAATCGAAAACAGAGGCGAGATCGAAAAGGACTATTACTGGTTTGCGGAGCAAGCTGACATTCCATATCCAAAATCTTACCAATACGAGGTTTTTGAAGGTGGAATGAGATTTAAGGAACCAATTGATGAGCCTATGCTTTTGAAGGCTGAGCATGCCCATAGAGCCTTCGAAAGAGAATTTATCTTCGCTGCAAACTCACAACACTTAGAGGAAAAGGTTGCGCGAGAAGTTAGGGCTGGAAACCTAAACAGGGAGGGGTTGGAGAATGGCCGTGTTGAACAGATCGTGTTGGGACCGCATGCGAACTTTAACTTCTTCTTTTCGCCTTTAGACGCAAAAAGTGAATGGGGAGACGTGGACGACTGGTTTTCAAAACTTTACAACGTAAATATGGAAGAGGCAAGAATCTGCTTAGCCAACCAGTTTCTGTCGATAGACGAGCGCAGAGAAACGATACTTGACGGTTTGAAGAGGCTTCCAGTGGATGTCCAACAGAAAATAAGGAAGATTCCATCCTTCGAGGTTACGGCTCACGCAATACTAAGCCTCAGAGAATCCTTGTTAAAAGATGTCCACCGCTACGCAGACCGTTTCCTGCTTTCGTGCCGAGAACACGCGTATCCAGGAATAATCGGCGCATGGTGTCTGCAAACATTGGTCACGTGGGACCGCATTTCCAAATACGAATTGGAAACTGTGGTTAAGCTGGATTTCACGAGCGGTGTGGAAGCCAAAACAGCGGCAGACTACGGAGTATACGACGTGTCCGAAGAACGAGACCCGTACATGCATATTCCGGTAACACAGGACATTGCCTTAAGACACGGCGGAGGAACGAACGTTCACATGGGTATAGGCTCACAGTACGCAAACGCAAAATACAAGAAGACAATGAGTATGGGTGACCGCATAGCCTTGGAGATTAAGAGAGCGTGGAAAGCAAACCGATTACACGAGATAGTAACTTAAGCGCTCATATTTCTTGATCACTTCTGCGAGACATGGGACATCAAACAGCCTGAGACCTGTGCACTCGTTCGCAGTAGCCATATACATCTCGCTTATTATGGTTCTTAAGGTTAAGTCTAATCTTGGAGGGGTTAACCTGCACAGTTTTCTCCAATCCTCAACTCCTTCAGTTTCAGCTCTTCTCTTCGCCTCTTCAACATCTCTATACCAGCCTGTCTTTCGATAAAACTGTCTGGCTATCTCCTTGCTCACGGGCAATTCTTTGTAGGTGAATCTGCACTCGTCAGGGGTCCCAACAACGTCCACAACCATAAGTTTTCTTTCAGAGTTGAAGGCCAGCTCTATCTTTCCGTCCTCGTTTTCCAAACCAGCCCCAAAAGCAACCTCAGTTATCGCAGTGTCCACGTTCAAAAGCACATCCTTGACCTTCTCAGCTTCGTCGTCTGTCAAGCCGGCGATCTCTTGCGCCTCTTCCCAGCTGGCGTAGCGGTCGCTTTCTTCAAGCTTCGTGCTAACGTCGAATATGGGCTTAGAGAGTTTTTCTCCAGGCTTAGGATAATGGTCCAACCCTAAGTCTTCAATCGTGATTACTCCTTGTTCAAGTCTCCTGAAAACTGAGGAACCTCCGGGCAGCCCGTTTCTGTAAATTATCTCCAGCGGAATCAGATAGTTCTTGAGTTTTGGCGTGAACATGCTGTAATCGTATCGAAGCTTTCCACTCTCTCTGTAAGGTTTCGGCTTGATCACGTTAACAAGATTGAATTCCATAATGTTTGTTGGCTCTTCAAGCTCTTCGAAACAAACAAGCTTTCCATACTTGTTGATTAAGCCGCGGTAATGAGTTCTTATGCCTTTTTCTTCAAGTTTTTCGAAGCAGTAGGCGCCCATGAGACACAAGGCTACCCCTTTACCCTCAATATGATCTGGCATCTCACCCCAGTCGAAAACGGAGTAACGATCCGAAAATCGGAATCTTCCGATTCCCATAGTGTCTTTTGTCGGTTTCTCAACAACCTCTAAATCCTTTACGCTGCCCACGAACATCACGCTAATCCATTTCTCTGACAGCTCTATCGCTCGCTTCGATTTTCCTTTTATTCTTCAACTGATACTCTCTGACAAGTCTTGCCAATTCGTGATCTTTCAAAGCGAAAATCTTCGCCGCGGCAACCGCTGCCCCTTCAGGTTCGATGGTTACGAGCGAGCCTACTCCGCTTGGGACTCTGAGCGAAGAGTAGATGTCGGCTCCGCTGAATTTTTCAGAGTAAGGCGGACATGCAATGACGGGTTTTAAAGTGTTGGCGTCGACGAAGGCGCTCAGAGCGTTTGATCTTCCAGCAACTGTGATGTACACGATTTTTTCATTTTCATATCCTTTAATAATCTCCAAAACCTTCTCAGGTGTCTTGTGAGCAGAAGCAACGCGATACTCAAAATCCAGCTTGAAAACTTTCAGGTGCTTAGCTATTTCGTGAGAAAATTCAATGTCTGACTTGGAACCCATCAGTATCACGACCTTGTTTTTCATATTTTCACTGCTCTCCTTGAACATGTTAGAAGAATCCGACGTTATTTTAAGTTTTTCAAAGAACGCTCAGTAAGAAACGTACAGCTGATAAATTTTTAAGTTAGAGGGCGCCCTCATAAACTTTGGGGAGTGCTATGCCTCACAAAAAAAGCAAGAGGGAGAGCATAATCGACGAGTTTTTTTGGCAAAATGTTCTTCGGAGACGTGGAAACGGCATTTGAAGAGCTCTCCGAGGGCGGCGGGTTTGGGAGCGGATACTCCATGAACGTTGTTCAAACTCCCGAAGGGACCAAGGTTCAGGTTAAAGTAGGGAAGGAAGTCAACGTGAACACTCTCAGAAAACAGCTTCAGCAGAAATATCCAGGCGCGAAAATCGAGATTGAAGGCGGAGAATCCGAGCCGTTAATCCGTGAAATATCAACCAAACCCATCAAGAAAGAAAAAGAGGACGACGAAACTTAGAAAAAATAATAGAGTTACAAACCCATTTCCATCTGACTTTCCTTAACCTTAAGTTCTTGTAAGAGATTCACAGGCTTAGTGTTAATTTGCGCGCGCTAAGATGGCTCATAGATTTTTGTTCCACCGGTCCAACTATCTCTCCATTCGACCTTCTTGACAATAATTTTCAGCAAGCAAAATTCATCAGACTCTGGACCCTTCGGAAAGTGTTCCGACAAATCAAACGTCGCCAGCTTCCACACCCTCTTTTTCTCTAGTAAATCCGAAACTATTTCAGCTTCCCCAATGACAACTGCGGCTTTATCTCCACTGGGTTGCTCCACAAAGGCAAGACAAATCGTGGGATTGCGCCGTATTTGGCTCACCTTTCTGGAAGTACAGAAAGTTGTCACCCAGATAGACATGTCATCCTCAACTATCGGAGAGACTGGACGGACAACTGGCTGGTCCCCATCACAGGTAGCAAGGTATGCATGGAGACAGTTCTCTTTCATTATGGCTACTATTTTCTCAGTGTCAGACGAACCCATACTTTGGCCTCCTATCTCAACACCATTTCAGCCAAGTAAGCCTTAGACACAAGCACTATTTATGGCTGATTCACACTTTGTGCGTGTGCGCCAGGTAAGCATAATTTCAAACACCACCGAGATCGCACCCGCATTTTCCAGATTACCACGACATTAGCGCTCTCTTAATTCTGATAAAGAGCAAGAGATCAGACAAAATGTCACAAGCTTGGAAAGCATGAATGAGCTTCTAACCAAACTTGGCTTCAGTGTGGAGATGTCAGCTTCAGCGATTGGAGAAAAGAGTGGCATCCAACACAACTTCAGTCTCATAGCTAAGAAGTTCGGAGACCGTGAGAAGATCGTCGTTATCGATCACGCCGTTGGGGACATCGAAGTAGGCGCATCCCTATTGATACTTTACATCTACAAGATCTCCGAAGTAAAGGTTGATTTGCCAATCTTCGTTGCCATCCCAAGACTAAGCGAAACTGCAAGAAGAATAGCACAAGGCTATAATCTGTTAGTCATTGAAGGCATCCCCCAAGAGGAGAAACAGCTGGCTATACTACATGATGAAATCCAAAAGAGACTGAGCGAAAGAACTGCTGAAAAGCGCGGAATAGAGCTTATGGGTCCGCTAGAGGTTGAAATTGCACATCAATGGATCGTTCGCAGAGGCAAGAGGGTGGATGTTTGGCGAAACCGGAAAGGCAAGTTTGTGAGGAGGCAACCAAAATGAGCAATGTCATGTGCCAAGAAGAATTGGGAGTCATTTTCCCCTGCTAGTAAGAGAAAGATTTATTACATATTACGATACAAGATACTACATGTCCAAGAGTGAGTGTCAAAAATGTCTTTAATGAAAGGCGTAGCCGTTTGGATATCCGGCTCCTTAACGTTCTTGGCTGCTCTAAATGTATTCAACGCCGCAATGTTATGGATGTACAACGGCGCCGATTTTGTCATAGAACTCTATCTAATAGGCAGCATATTAACAATCAGCGGGATGTCAGTGATTAACTACTTGTGGGTGTCTCTAGCTGCAACCTTTGGCTTCCTAGGGATCACATCCATAATCGCATTCAGAGGACCATCACAATACCAAACTATACTTAAGATGATCAGAGAAGTACAGGGAGACGTTACAGCCGACAGAAAGGAGATGGAAGCCACAAGAAGAGGCATACATGCAAAACTAGAACTTAGCGATATGGCTCGTCAAGAGCTCTTTGACACAGTCAACACAAACATCGATAACGTTAGAAAAGGAACACAAAAAACCTATGGAGATTTGCTTCATGCAATCCAAGCAAACTTCAACAATGCCAGAGAAAAGATACTAGGGGCACTGGAGAAACAAGGAAAAACCACAAAAAGGGACCTCGTCTCTATAGCCCAAGCAAGCATTGATACCAGAAAAGACATGTTAAGTGCGCTACAGACGCAAGGAAGAGCGATACAGAGAGTTTGGCGTTCAAGCCAAAAAGGCGCTGCAGCTATACAAAAACAGAGCGAAGAACTAGAAAACATAACCGCAAGGCTGGAAAGATTAGAGATGCAAGTTCTGCCGCCGCAACCAAAGCTGACAAGCCAAACCAACCTAGAGGAAATGAAGGGGATCGGACCACGTTTAGCGGAAGAGTTAAGATCAATAGGCATATCTAACGTGGGCGAGTTTGTAACAGCGGACCCTGCAATCATCGCCGAAAGAACACGTGTATCCCCAGAAATGGCGACCCGCATGCAATCAACAGCGCAACTGCTTATGATCCCAGGCATAGAAGAAAACCATGCAGAACTCCTTGAAAAAGTTGGGATTACAACCAGAAGTGAACTAGCCCACCAAGACCCAATCCAACTCAGTAGAAGAATAGCAGAAAGCGCCAAAACCAATATTGAACCAGGAAACATGTCCGATGACAAAAAACCCACAATTGAAGAAGTAACATCTTGGATAAAACACGCATAACCCTAGCAGGCCCAAGACTCTTCCTGAGAACAGAGTAAATACTCTAGCCTATCTTTCTCTTTTCTATTGAAATGAAAGTCCTCGAAGGGCGGGAAGCTCTGATAGGCACGTGCATTATAAACTATTCTTACATTGAAACCAAAACACCGATGAGTATGTTGGTGAGCAAAGTCTATTAGATTTTACATTGTATACGCTATCTCTCACCAGATTGCAGGATAGACTCATGAGAGTGGTGACTTGAGACAGCATCCAAGGCTGAAGCTTCCTGACGTGTTCGATCGTGACATGAAGCTCCTGCTCTACTCAATGGCCTCGAGGCGCGTTGTAATGGGTTTCCTACAGGTTGTGAGAGCTATCTACTTCGCACTCCTTGGCTTCGATCCCATCACGATCGGTTTCCTCCTGTCCATCGCTGCCTTCGTGGGCGCGGTCCACTCCATCACCTTCGGCCTCCTCTCCGACAGATTCGGTCGGAAAGCCTTTCTCCTACTCGGAGGCTTCTTCGCGACCATGCGATTGGTCATATTTGCCTTAAGCACGGACTTCTGGCTGCTTGCATTAGGGCAGGGTGTTGGAGCGCTCGGCGAGGGCGTGGGCGCCGGTCAGCCTGTCGTGTCAGGCTATATTACTGACAAAACGAACAGCCGAAAGCGTGCGCCAGTATTCGGCACCCTAGCTGTGACGAACGCCATAGCCACCACCGTTGGCAACCTCATGGCGAGCCTGCCCACGTACTTCCAAGAGAGCTTGCGCTTAAATATGGTTGAGGCTCATTCACTGCTCTTCTGGTTCGGCATAGTAGCTTCAGCCGCCTCACTCTTGCTTATAATACCCATAGAGGAGGTGAAGCTCAAAAAGGGTAGGCAGAGGGAGGTGAAGCGAGGATTTCTTGAGGTGAAGTCGTGGGACGTAATAGGGCGATTCTCCCTAGTTCGGTCGACGAGTGGTCTCGGCTGGGGTCTAATCGGGTCCCTCCTGCCGCTCTACTTCTTCATACGTTTCGACGTTGGCACCGAAACCTTGGGACCGATATACGCAGTGACCAGATTTCTCTCTATCTTCAGTTATCTGCTTATGCCCAGAATCGTAGAGCGGTTTGGAGATATAAGCACAATCATTGCCTCCAGGCTCCTCACAGCAGGCCTGACGGCAGCTTTTCCGATGACGGGTTCATACCCGTTGGCCGTCGCCCTGCTGATCGTTTTCAGAACAATTATCCTGTTCACTATGCCCATTCGGCAATCCTTTGCAACAGGCATTGTAGCCCCTGAGGAGACGGCTACAGTCATCGGAATAAGTAGCTTCTCACGGATGACCCTCAGATCGATCGCGCCGACATTGGCTGGATACATGTTCGAAACCCTCAGCCTCTCCCTTCCATTCCTTTCTGGGGCAGGACTCATGGCGGTGAACGCCATACTTTACCGAGCTTTCTTCCAACCCAAGAACAAGTAGCGCACGCGCTATGTTACAGCCTATAAATGGAGGTCATCTGTCGACGGAACCATAGGCACCTCGGCAACATTTAGCACATCGACATTGACAAATGGAACGCACACAATTTATTCCAGTGTGAAGGACAACTCAGGCGCTTGGTCGAAAGAGGCTACAGCAATTGTAATAGTGAACAAACCAATAGCTGAGAACCCCCTCTACCAAGAACTCCGCAACTTGAACGAAACCTTGAATGATAGAATTGATGATTTGTCTCACCAGAACGACGCTTTATCGCAACAGAACGCGAACTTAACGGACACAGTTGACAGCTTAACACAGAAGATTGATACAATGACTTTAGAGCTTTTGGGTGCAAGTGTGATAATCATCGTGCTCGTGATCGTTACCATTGCAGTAACCTACATGAGCAAACGCAAATGACCAAGCTTTTAACATCGTCTACTCCACTGCCTCGTTTTTTAAGCATGCGCACGAGAAAAAGCTGTTATATTTAAGCTCTGCAGTTGATTAATCTGGGGTCGCGGACTGAGGCTGTGGGGTCGTGGTCCAGTTTGGTCTAAGATTCGCACCTGGGGCGTGCGAGGTCCGGGGTTCAAATCCCCGCGACCCCACCACAAGGGTCAGGGGACAATTACTTGGGTTTTCCGAATATTTTGCCGCCATCATTGTATTCTCCAGTTTCGTATCGGAATCCTGCCTTCATTGGCTCACATGCTTCTTCAACGTTTTCAGCAATCTTGACGTGGAACTCGTTTTCCTTGAAGCTCACAAGTTGAGTATACATTAAAGTTGAGTTTATGCTTCTGTGTCCAAGAAGTTGCTTCACGTGTAAAATGTCCTTTGTTTTGTGATATTCCATGGTTGCTTTCCAGTGGCGTAGAGTGTGGAAGGTTATGTGGTTTATGCGCATGTTCTGAAGTTTTCCAGCGACTCTTTTCCGCTGTCTCCTATAGCTTCTTCTAAAGTGTCTGAGTGAGCCTGTGAATACCTTATAGCGCGCTAGGGTGTTTAGAATTATCGTTGATTTCGTAGTTGCTGTCTTTTTCAGTTTCCAGTGTCTTGTTTTTGTCTGTTTGATGGCTGTTTCTGTCGGGGATATGGTGTTCTGGGTTGGCTTCTGTGTTTTTCTTTGATGGTTAATCCTGTCTTAAACGTTTCTTTGACGTCTCTTCTTCTGTCTTATTGGGTTGTGTAGTGTTTTATGCTGCGGATGAGGTTTGGCTTATGCTGTTTGATGGCTGTTAGGGCTATGGTGAGCATGGCTGTGAAGCTTAGGCAGGCGTGTATAAAAGCTTGTTCTAAACCTTTAACCCTCAAGTGGTCTAGGAGAAGCCACTCTTTGGCTCTGCTGAACACGCGTTCTATGCATACTCTTTTTCGGAACAACTTTACTAGCCGTTTAGCCCCTCGCGTGATGAAGTCTTTGCCAATTCTTAAGGCGTTTTTTATTCTGGCTGCTTTCCTGTACGGTATGACTGGTTCAGCGCCAAGTTCTCTTACCGTTTTCCTAACTTTTGCCGAGTCATACTGAGCGTCAGCCAGAACAGTTTTGAAGCAGATGCCTCGCCGCTTCAGTTTGTCCAGTAATGGTTTGATGAAGCGTTTGTCGTTGCGGTTGCAAGGCTCAACCGTGAACGCCAGGGGCAGTTCACAGCTTGTGCAACATGCCGTATGCACCTTATAGCCAAGAATGAAACCTCTTCGTCCCCTTCCAACACGAGCGTCATGGTCGCTTTTTCCTGTTTTGTTGTCTAAGCTTCTTTGGCTGTAGGCTTTGATTGCTGTGCTGTCCACCGCCACTACTTCACCCTTAACGGCTCCACCGTCCACGAGCTGTTTCAACAAAACATTGAAAACTCTTTGATACCCTTCCTTTCCTAAACGATGTCTAAAGTGAGTGAACAAGCCGTGGCTAGGTGTCTCTCGTTTGAATCCGCATGCTCTAGCCATCTTTTTATTCCTTTTCAGCAACAATGCAAGCCGTCGGTCGCTTGGAACACGCCGCAGATGCTTCAGCAACTGAGCCTTCAACATGGAAACCGGATTGTAAGGTTTCCTGCCAGCCCCAGTTCGGTGATAGAGAGACGTCAAAAACCCTCGAATAGAACCTAAATTCAGTGACTTAAGCACTTGCCTAATGCTCAAACTTTACTCCTAACAATAAATAACCCGAAACAACAAATTAATTCCTAAACAGCCTAGCGCGCGCTCTAAACCGTATCCCCACCAAACCAACTATATAGCAGAGATGCCAAGACGATGATTGACAAGAGCAAGTCCATGATGCCAAACGGGTACACGGATGGTGCCCCAATCATTGTTACAGCGCTTAATATCGCCCCGAAAGCAATCCCCCATTTTTTCAACGACCACACTAAATAGCCGGCAACCAGCCTAGACAAACCGCAGATTGCAGATAACGCAACCGTAAAAGCTAATCCCCCTGGAAGCTGGAAGCCTGCGCCCGTTATAAATTCCGTTGAAAAAGTTGGCAAAGCTAACAGCATCACGGCTCCCGCGACCTCAACAAGACCGTGAATGAAAAGCGCCGCAGTGGCGATCTTTATACCGGCCCCTTTATTCAATTTTAACTCTCTTTCCTTTACGTAGATATTACTCGTTACAATTAACTTTATTTAACAGCTTCTCTTCATCAGCGCGCTTGTTTTCGACCTAGGAAACACCTTCGGGATGTTATGTGGGCTCTTCACTCGGCTTTCAGCCTGGTTTTTGCGAAGGCTATCACGCCAATGGTGAAGAGGACGGCTGTTTCTAGGATCATGGCGGTGATGTTAGGCATTATATCCTGGAGCTTGGCACCGTAGGAGAGGACGCTGAGAAGGGCCATGAAGGCTTGACGCCAGGGGAGAAAGACGGTTATCGCCTCAGCCTGGGAGGGAAGAGGGAAGAAGGCTCCGATAAGGAAGCTTAACGGCACTGAGACGAGCATACCCAGCGTACCTGCTTGGCCCTCACTCTTAGAAAAGGCCGCCACCAGTAACCCTAGGGACACGCAGGCCACACCCGCGATGCTGCCTATGAGTATAGCGATCAACAGGCTGCTCATGCCTCCCACCCAGTGGAATCCTATGACCAAGGCAACTCCAAACAGGATCAGGAGTTGAGCCATCGCTAAGAGGGCCCAAGGAAGGAGTGTACCGAATAGGAGGTCGAAGGCGGTCATTGGGGACATCTTTAGACGTGAGAGGGTTTGAGACTCCGTCTCTCTGGCAAGGGCTCCGGCGACGCCTATGGAACCCATAAGAAGCCCGAAGACGATGATTCCGGGCGCCTGATAGTCGAAGGTCGTAAACTCTGTAGTTCCCGAAACGCTCTCAATCTCGACGGATACATGCTTCAACTCCTCACTAACCTCAATTTCTTCGGGAACCGCCTGCAAAACTTGCTCCCTGGCCTCAGATCGAATCACCTCTATGTATCGCGATAACACACCCCGGATTATTGATTGGGCTATACCAAAACTCATGTAGCCCATGTCTCCCTCAATGGCCACTGTCGCCGTAACATTCTCCGCCTCGGGAAGCGCCGAAAGGGTCTCGTTCTCTGGAAGGGTGAAGTTGAACATGGCAGCCTCGCCGACGAGGGATGTCACGGTGATTCTTATGGTTGAGTTTATTGTCGCCTCCATGGCCTCTGAGAAGTTCTCGGTTAGCGTCACTATACAGGCCACGCTTCTCTTCATCAACAGGTTCAAAGCTTCTTCTCTTGTTTCGTTGTGGAGAATGAACAGGGACACGGTGCTGTTCTCGTACTTCAGGTCCCTGAGGACTTGGGTGAAGTTCTCGCCAAAGTTGAAGTACTCGGAGTCCCCGTAGTTCAGATACGTCCCTACGTCATCGTTGAGCACCACGATGTCGTAGGGGGTGTTTTGTCCTCCCCCGGCCCCGAAGGCGTAGCCGAAGACCAGCATGAACACCGCTGGGAAGAGCAGCGTCATCGCCAGCAGCCCTTTGTCTCTAGCAATCTCTTTTAGGCCCTTGACGGCGATTGTGACGAACTTCATGGAATCACTCCCTGAGCCCTCTACCCGTTAGGGTGATGAAGACATCCTCGAGGCTGTTCCTCCTGAGGGAGACATCTAAAACGTCTGCGCCCATGCTCTTCAGGGAGGTGAAGATCTCGGGGAACTTGCTGGCCGCGTCCAGGGCTCTCACTACGATCTTTCCCCCTATCTCGTTCACCTCTTGAACTCCATCTATGCCTTCTATGACTTCTCTGACCATCTTGTTCTTGGCCTCGTCGTATAGTGCGATCTCCATGATGTCGCCCTTCCCTATGCGGTCCTTCAGGTTCTCCGGGGTTTCCAAAACTAGGAGCTTCCCGTGGTCGATGATGGCGACCCTATCACTTAGCTGGTCTGCTATCTCCATAATGTGGGTCGTGAGGATAACCGTCTTCTTCCCGGTTCCCTTTAGCTCTCTTATGTACTCGGTCACCACAAGCCGGGACTGCGGGTCTAAACCGGCAGTCGGCTCGTCCAACACCACGATCTCCGGGTCGTGGATGAGGGCCATGGCCACGTTGAGTCGACGCTTCATGCCCCCTGAAAGGGCGGCCGCTAGGGTGTCCTTCTTTTCTGTCAGCTTCAGGTCGTCCAGCAACTTCTCAGCTCGCTTCACCGCGATGTCCCTTGGGACTTCATACATGTCCGCCATGACGAGTAGGTTCTCCATGCAGGTCAGTCGGGTCCAGACTACGATATCTTGGGGGCAAACTCCGATCCTCTTCTTGATGCTCTTTGAAGCGGCTTCTATCCCCTCTCCTTCAATTAGGACCTGCCCTGAAGTGGGCTTGAGGAGCCCGACCATCATCTTGATCGAT
>JABUBK010000030.1_pt1 | contig 24052 bp, 29 predicted proteins | sample 7332671 | NCBI WGS metagenome assembly JABUBK01 (sample SAMN07256342, study PRJNA390944) | subsurface metagenome | isolation source: Methane hydrate marine sediment | place: Pacific Ocean: Eastern North Pacific, ODP site 1244 | collected 2002
TTAAAAAGAAAGGTTCAGGTACCTCTACAACTTATGACCAAAAGAAATGTAGGAGATGTGGTAGCTCAAATATAAAGCATAGTTGGATAAGAAGTGGGTTTCAAGGTGAGCATGATCATAGTATTCAATGTCAAGATTGTGGTCGCGGAGAGATATTAGGAGTTGAATATTAGAGTCATTTGCAATAATAAGTCCGCAAGGGGCACAAAACCTTTGCGGTTTTTTTTATTTCAGAAGGAATTTTTTTGGTTTTGTAGTATAATTAAGATATGATAATTAAAAATATCTGGGAAAAATATTATCAAGAAACACCTTTAGAAAAAATACCTTGGCAAAAAACTCAAGCAGATTATTTTCTTAAATTATTAAATTCAGGAAAATTAGGCAAAGGAAAAGCTTTAGATTTAGGCTGTGGCACAGGCAAGAAATCAATTGCCTTAGCAAAGAAAGGATTTAACGTCACGGGGATTGATATATCCCCAACCGCAATTCGCTATGCAAAGAAAAACGCCAAAAAGGAAAAAGTAAAAATCAAGTTTTATGCTAAAAATGCAACTAATCTTTCATTCTTAGGTAATAAAAAGTTTGATTTTATTTTAGATTGGGCAAATCTTCATGGAATCCCAAAAAGCCAAAGGAAGAGATATATAGCTGAAATAATCAAACATACTAAAAAAGAAGGTAAATTTCTTTTAAGATGTTTTAGCAAGCGAGAGATTAAAAAGAAATTCGCTCGCCGTCAAATGGGCCCAATCTACTTTTTCTCAAGAAAGGATATTACAAAACTTTTTAGTAATCATTTCAAAATTTTAAGAACCCATAAAAGTAAACCTTTTGTGATGAAAGAAAAAGAACCCCCTGCTAAATGGCTGGATGAATATTTAATGCAAAAGATAGATTAAATATAAACAAAACAGGTTCTAACCCCACTAATCTTATCTTTCGCCTTTAAAAGAACTATTCGTTCACGGCTCAAGATGCGATTTTAGAGGGGCAGGCGTCATCCATCCGCTAAAGGCGAGACAAGCAGGTGGCCTGCCTGCCTAAATACTTGTTTTTGGCAGGGGATTTTTTGGTTTTGGTTGATTTTATAACTTATTTAAAGTAAAATATTTATATCCCGAATGGAGGCGATAAGAGATGCCTAAGGAAGCTGAAGTGATCTCAAAACCAGCTGTACGACCTGAAGATCGCGAATCCAATGAAGTTGATGAATTATTGAAACGTGTTAGAGCAATACGAAGTGGGTGTCCTCATGATTTTAGACTACTTGCTCCACACAACCTTCAAGAGTCTTTAGTTGAAGGAATATATCAAGCTCATCACGCTCAGGGATTTCAAATCAGATGCTTAAAATGTAGCCGAGATGAACATGCAACAGTTACTGTTAGATGTCTAAATTGTTTTAAAAAACCAATGATGCCTTCAGAGCAATATGAGGATTTACTTAAATATTTTAGTCAAGATAGTGTCAGTGAAGATGATATTGAATACATGGAAGCCAGAATTTTTAAATGTGAACATTGTGGATTTACTATAGTTGTACCCGAACTTCATGATTAATTTTTCAACGAGGCGTTAAGCCATCACAGGCACAATCCCAAACGCCTCTTTTTTTATTTTCAGAAGGGATTTTTTGGTTTAAAAAAAACGCCCGAGGCGGGAAAACTATTTGTATCGCCTAAGGCGTTAGAGTCATGTATTTTAGGACAGCACCAGGAACATATTGCTCAAGTTTTGTTCTGCCAAAATGCAACAATTCCCTGACTGCAGATGAACTAATATCAATATGCTCTTGTTTCGGTGCAATATAAACTGTATGGATATCTGGTGCAAGTTTCTGATTAGCAAAACTCATTTGAAGCTCAGCTTCATAGTCGGTTACTAATCGTAAACCACGAACAAGGGCAATAGCACTTTCTCTTTCTGCTAACTCTACAGCGAGGCCATCAAAGGTAACAACTCTTACATTAGTTAAGCCAGCTTCCTTAACTGATTCTTCAATCATTGCTAATCGCTGGTCTTGTGAAAACATTGGAGTTTTTCTTGGATTTATTAGGATAGCAACAATAAACACATCAAATAGCTTGGCTGCTACATGGATCACATCCATATGACCCAAAGTGATTGGGTCAAATGTTCCGGGGTAAACAGCAACCTTTTTCATTGGTTTCCCTCCTTCACTGAGGTTTGAGTTTAGATAAAGGAAATCAAGCGAACAATCAACCAGAGAAGAGTAAAATGCATAGTATTATCAACTACCGCGTATACTAAACAGGAAAAGCTTAAATCAATATCACGATATCTATCTTTTGATGTAAAGGCTGCTATGAAATCACGTCCACCAATAAACTTTAACCACCAAGAAGCCAGAGACCAACGGTCAATTGGCCAGTGGCTTAGAAAAACCAGAACAATCACCAGAGGATTTATTTTCCAGAGAAAGAGACAAACACAGAATGTATAAATAATACAATGTAATGTACACCATCCCAAACCTTTAATTCCTGTTTCAGACTTCTTAATCGCCATATCCTTGCTTTGCAACAAGTAGTCACCAAATAAATGTCCCAACAAAACTCTGACAAATATATCTTCCATTGCTGGTCACCTCCTGCAGCTGTTTTGCAGTCACATTATATATTAGCAAATTTTTATAAATTTGTCAACAATTTTAAAGTTATTAAACAGGTTCTAACGTCGTCTACTAAGGGGCCTGTATATTTCCTACCTAAATAGGTGGGATTTTTTGGTTGATATAAAAAAATGCCTGAGCAGGATATGATTGTTGTCCTTCTCAGGCAGATTGATAGATGAACTTTTATCATTCTGGGACACTACGTTGTTCCAACAACCCTATAGTATCACGATTTCCTCGCTGTTGGGCTAAAGTTAATGGAGTAAAGCCATGACTATTTTTTATTGTGGTATCCGCACCATGAATAAGAAGCAAATGAACCATTTCAGGATAATTTCCTTTTGTTGCCAGCCAAATTGGCGTATTATTTTTTGAATCCAACGCATTGACATCAGCTCCAGCACCAATTAGAAGTTCAACTGTTTCAATAGAACCCATTCTTACCGCTTTATGTAGTGGAGTAAAGCCAGCCGCATCTCTTATTTCTAAAGATGCTCCTTGTGCAATAAGTGCTTTTGCTGTAGCTAAAAGATCTTCGCCTGATGCACAATGAAGAAGTGTGCTTCCATCGTTATCTCTTATGGAATTTATATTCGCACCAAGGCCAAGTAGCATCCAGGCAACCTTCATATGTCTATTTTCTATGGCATACCAGAAAACATCATCTATCGGTCTCATGTTTAGTCCTCCTGTCAGAACGGAATAGGCATCAGTATAATAAGGTTAGCATAATATTTTGTTTATGTCAATAATTTCTGTACCTCCCTCCAATACCTAAAGTCATTTATCAGGGTTCATATAACGGACGGTGAGAGGGACCAGTTGTTATTCAAAAATCGCTCAGCTGAAAACTTGAGCGATTTTTGAATAATGGTTGGCTTGACTTTCTTTGAAGCATTTGGTAATCTTAATCAAGATGTCAAAATACATCTTAAACAGGCTGTCTGGAACTATCTCAGGGAGGTGATAAACATGCAGATCGGTCAATTCTCGTATTTAGACAACACCTTACATTGCGGCCCCATATCAATTCGAGACATTATTAGTCAAGATGGGATGGGAACGCCTACGTACATTTACAGCGAACAGAGATTGCTGGAAAACTGCCGAATGGTCAGACAAGCCTTTCCTAATGCAGCTATCCGCTACGCTGTCAAAGCTTGTATGAACCTTAGCATTCTAAGACTTCTCCATCAGCAGGGCTTTGGATTCGATGTAGTCTCTCATGGTGAGTTGAACAGGGCTAAGTTAGCAGGTGCCTCAGGCAATGAGATAGTTTATGCTGGAGCAGCTAAGACAAATTTCGAAATTCAAGAAGCAGTCCAGTCCGGCGTTACGATTGTTGTTGAGTGTCCAGAGGAGCTTGATGTAATCGATAGAGTAACCAAAAAGCTCCGAAGGCGAGTAAAAGTACTGCTGCGTCTTCGACCAAACGTCGACGCCCACACCCATCAGCACCTAACAACAGGTGCTGCTTTTAGCAAGTTCGGTATGCCAGAAAAGACGGTTCGAGCAATTCTTGATGACTGGCACCGTGATTTAGTACAAATTTTTGGGATTCATTTTCATATTGGTTCTCTGATCAAGGAGTCAGAATCTATTGCTCAGGCCACGAGAGTCGCGCTACCGGTTATTGACGAATATGATTTGGGAGAACTTGATATCGGCGGGGGTTTTCCAGTCTCATATCAGGCAGACGAATCTGTCCCATCCCCAGCTGAATTCGCAAAGGCAGTGGCAAACGAAATCGGTGATTGCAAGCTCAAACTTCTCATTGAACCTGGCCGAATGATTGTAGCTGATACTGCTATTCTCGTAACTCAAGTTATGTCAAAAGAATTTGGAGTCGATGAAGAAGACGAGCCATGGCGGATTATCACCTGCGACGCTGGTATGGCTGACTTGATCCGACCAATGCTCTACGGCGCTATCCACCAGGTGTGGCCAGTGCATCTTCGTGATCCCATAATCACTCCAACATATGTTGCAGGTCCGTATTGTGAGAGCACTGATTTTCTCGCCAGGAGGGTCATCAACTTGCCCAAACTGTCTCGTCACGATTTGCTGGCAATCATGCATGCTGGAGCTTATGGACGCTCCATGGCTTCTAACTATAATGGGAATCTTTTTGGAGCAGAGGTTTTGGTTACTGTAGACGGCGAAATTATTGTCATCGCCCATCGTGAGCCTTTCGGTCATAGTATAGAACTTGAGGATGTGAGACGTTAAATCTATAGACGAAAGGGGACTCTTTGAGCCCCGTGTTACTTAAAAGCGCGGGGCTTTTTATTTACAAGCTAGGGTGTTTTTGATAAAATAAGATTCTCGAAATTAAATAATAAATTTAAAAAATATTTTCTTTTTCTAGATAAACGAGCATTCCGGTATTACAGGCACAATCCCAAACGCCTCTTTTTTTATTTCAGAAGGGATTTTTTGGTTTTGAGCTTGACAACAATTAATTATTTTGATAAAATCAATTAGTCTCTGAAGTAGTAGGCATCCTGAAGGTACATCCTGAAAGGAGAGATAGATATGCCTCTGGACGTAACTCTAATCATCGTTGGTATAATAATTGTCTTTGTTGGACTCGCATTTGCTCTTAGTACTATGTTGAGCGACAGGGGAAGTCGTGATTCCTTTGAAGGATTTGATAATATGTTTAAACATCACATTGGAGCTATGATTGTTATGGCTTTTGGTGGTCTGTTGTCCATTATTGGCTTAGCCCTCTTCGTTGTACGAATTCTGAGCAATCTTTCTTTAATATAACACCAAAGTTATTCAATTATCCTTCATAAACCCCGCAAGGGTATCCTTGTCATACCTTTGCGGTTTTTTTATTTCAGAAGGGATTTTTTGGTTTATGCATCCAAAAAACTTGAAAAGATTTTAATAATTTGCTATATTGGATATACTTAACAATGAGAGAATACCCGACAAGGAGACGTAAAGGAGGTTCCGCTATGAGACGTCTCGGGCTGTGCATCCTCTTGGTATTTACTGCGGCACTGTGTCTACCACTCCTCGCACAAGAGGTAAATGTAGTTGAAGAAGAATCTAAGGCGCAGAACGCGACACCTCAAGAGGAAGCAACAACACCAGCAAATGAAATTCAGGAAGAAGGAGTAGATGCGGAAACTACGACTGTTCCTGAAGCTGAAGACGCTACAGAATTGCCAAGTGAACAAATTCCTCCAGCTGAAATTCCTCTAACTAAAGAACAACCATTAGAGGAAGAAATAAGCCCAGAACCCGAACAAGAAGAAAAAGAAGAGAAGCCATACTATCTCCCAGCTTACCTCAAACTATTAGAGGATTATCCCGAACTGGCACTCATAGAGCATTGGGGAAAGCCTTTATCTAAACCCTTTATTTTCCTTGGCCTGCTATTATTCATCGCCTGCGGTGGAAATCGGCTTGTGCATAGAACTTACAACGCAAAATATCCAGAACACCGTGGATCAGTACCTTGGTGGATTTACGGGATCAAAATCTCTGTCTGGCTTTTTGCTTTAACAGTTGCTTGTGAAGTTATTGGGCTTCACTATATCAGTGTGGTAGGGGGATCAATAATAAGCTTTATTGGGGCAATCCTCCATGCTGCTGTATGGCTTCTTGTTGGTGTATTGGTTGCCGGAATTGTAGCTCATTCATTTAGCCGGAGTGGCAGAGAGCTTGTTTTATCGCTTCTTGGTTATTTGTATCTACAGTATGATCCTCGGAAACCTGGCAAAAGCCATGAGTTTGATCTTGGAGATGGTGAAAAAGGTAGAATTGAAAGCGTGGATCTGCTCCACACTACCTTCATAGTCAATGGGAAAAAGGTCAAGAGGCCCAACTCTTGGGTTATGCAACAATACTATGGATGGGGTAGAGAATTATCTCAAGAGGAATCACCTGATGACTCTGGCGATAAAGAAGAACGTCACGAATAATGCCTTCCTTCACTTGATACCTAATATAGCATAAATCTCAAATCATTAAGCTGCTTTGCGGTAATTTTCACTTCAGGTGAATCTTGCCACAGAGTGGCCTTTTTTTATTAAACTAAAATTACTTTTTGAGGACTTTTTCTCAAAACTCTATTTTAAAGCTTTCTTTAAATAATAACCAGTGTAAGATTTTTTGACTTTAGCTACTTTTTCAGGCGAACCTTCAGTTACTAAAAAACCACCTTTGTCCCCACCTTCAGGACCTAAATCAATAATCCAGTCAGCTGATTTGACCACATCCATATTATGCTCAATGACCAAAACTGTATTCCCCATATCAGACAACCTATTTAAAACCTTCAGCAATTTTTTAATATCATCAAAATGCAAACCAGTGGTTGGTTCATCTAAAATATACAAAGTTTTTCCAGTCGCTTTCCTGGAAAGTTCAGTGGCTAATTTTACTCTCTGAGCTTCCCCACCAGATAATGTTGGCGCCGGCTGTCCCAAATGAATATAACCTAAACCAACATCATTTAAAATTTCTAATTTTGATTTAATGGCTGGGATATTTTCAAAAAATTCTAAAGCCACGTCCACGGTCATTTCCAAAATTTCAGAAATATTTTTTTCTTTATAATGAACTTCTAATGCCTCTTTATTATATCTTTTTCCCTTACATTCATCACAAGTTATCCAAACATCAGGCAAAAAATGCATTTCTATTTTGAGCTGACCTTCTCCTTTACAAGTCTCACATCTTCCACCTTTGACATTAAAAGAAAATCTACCAGCTTTATAGCCTCTAATTTTTGCCTCAGGAGTCTGAGCAAAAAGTTCTCTGGTGGGAGTAAACAAACCAGAGTAGGTCGCGGGGTTTGATCTTGGAGTTCTACCGATTGGTGACTGATCAATATTTATAACTTTATCTAAAAATTCAGTCCCAGAGATTTTTTTATGCTTCCCAGCCATTACCTTTGCTCTGTGAAATTTAGCAGATAAAGCTTTAGCTAAAATTTCAGAAACTAAAGTTGATTTTCCAGAGCCAGAGACCCCTGTTATGCAAACAAACAAACCTAAGGGAATCTTAACTGTAATATCTTTTAAATTAAACTCGGCCGCTTTCTCAATAGTCAAAAATTTATCAGCAGGCTTCTTTCTAAAAGCAGGGAAGGGGATTTGTTTTTTACCAACTAAATATTGACCTGTGATAGAATTCTTATTTTTTAAAATTGCTTTGACTGTCCCTTGAGCTACAATTTTACCCCCTAACTCACCTGCTCCTGGCCCAATATCAATAATATGATCTCCAGCTAAAATAGTTGATTGATCATGTTCAACAACTAAAACAGTATTTCCTAAATCGCGTAATTTTTTAAGAGTATCTAAAAGTCTGTGGATATCTCTCTGATGAAGGCCAATTGAAGGCTCATCTAAAATATAAACTACTCCCACTAAACCAGAACCAATTTGAGTTGCCAGCCGAATTCTTTGAGCTTCGCCACCAGCTAATGTAGCAGCCGCTCTATTCAGGGTCAAATATGTAAGACCAACATTTTCTAAAAATTTCAAACGAGCTATTATTTCTTTTAAGATTTGCTTGGCGATTTTTTTCTCTTTTTTAGATATTTTTTTAGCTAAATTAGCCATAAAATCTGATAATTTTGAAATTGTCATTTGGGAGACATCAATTATAGATTTTTGAGCAATTTTAATAGCCAAAGATTCGGGTTTCAGCCTCTTTCCCTGACAGGTTGGACAGATTCTTTCAATCATATATTTTTTAATTTCAGCTCTAATAAAATCTGAATCAGTCTCTCGATATCTTCTTCCCAAATTAGGAATAACTCCTTCAAAAGTTGTAACAAATTCTTTTACAACGCCTGGACCTCCTTTTCTAACCCAATATACTTGATCTCCTGTACCATAAAATACAATATTCAAATCTTTTTTAGACAACTCAGAAACCGGAGCATCAACTGAAAAATTATGTTCTTTAGCTACTTCTTCTAAAATCCGAGTATACCAAGTCAAATGAGAAGTCTTTGCCCAAGGTCGAATGGCTCCTTCAGCTAAAGTTAAATTTTTATTTGGGATTATTAAATCAGGATCAACTTCTAATTTAGTTCCTAATCCCTGACAATCAGAACAAGCACCATGAGGACTATTAAAAGAGAAAATTCGAGGCTGAATCTCAGGCAAACTAATCTGACAATCAGGGCAAGCAAAATGTACTGAAAATATTGTTTCTTTTTTAGTATCAATATCTGAGACTTCAATTATTCCATCTCCCAAATCTAAAGCAGTCTCTATAGAATCTGACAATCTTTTTCTATCTAAATCAGGAACTAAAATTAGCCTATCAACTACAATTTCAATTGTATGTTTTTTATTTTTATCCAAATCAGGAACTTCTGATAAATCATAGATTTTTTTGTCAATTCTGACTCTGACAAAGCCGGCTTTTTTAATTTCTTCAAAAACTTTCTTATGTTCTCCTTTTTGATCTGAAATTATTGGAGCTAAAATAATAATCTTCGGAGATTTGAGGTTTGAGGTTTGAGATTTGAGATTTTTTATTTGGTCTATAATTTGTGAGGGGGTTTGACTTTTAATTTCTTTGCCACAAGATGGACAGTGAGGGCGGCCAATTCGAGCAAATAATAATCTTAAATAATCATAAATTTCAGTAATCGTACCAACTGTGGATCTGGGATTTTTTGAAGCTGATTTTTGGTCAATAGATATTGCCGGAGATAGCCCTTCGATATAATCTACATCAGGTTTCTCCATAATTCCCAAAAATTGTCGAGCATATGCTGACAAACTCTCAACATAACGGCGCTGACCTTCGGCATAAATCGTATCAAAGGCTAAAGAGGATTTTCCAGAACCAGACAGACCCGTGATAACGACTAATTTATCTCTGGGAATTTCTAAATTAATATTTTTAAGATTATGTTCTCTAGCTCCTGAAATTTTTATAGTATTTTGCATTTTTGCCTCCTTTCTATTAGTACTTTTTACACTTGTTACATTATATCAGCTTTGTCAACCACTTTCAAGAAATCACGATAGCAAGTGTTTAGGCTTTTCTATTTTTAAAAGCTTTCTTAAACTCCTCGTCTCGCCCCGTTGCTCCGACGTATCGTCGGAGCTTTACGGGGTCAAGGGAAAACAAGGAGCTAATAAGCGGATAAAAAGGGGGCTTGACCCCGATTGCAATCTGAGTCTGCCCGTCTCGCGTCAACGCGAGCCGAGGCGGGCCTGCCCGCAGTGCTACAGCGTTGCAGGCGGGCCTGCCCGCAGTGCTTTCCCGATAGCAATCGGATGCAGGCGGGCCTGCCCGCCATCGCCTACGGCATCAGGCGTTGGCAGGCGGGCGCCCTGAACCGATAAATCTGGTTCAGGGGCTTGACAAAATTTTTTCGATAGTTTAAAATAAAGATGTAATTAGTTCCTAAGGAAGTTAATTTTTCAAAAGCTTACGGCTTCCTTATTTTTTGATAAAATATTGCTGGTCAGAAATCCAGTCAAAAGCAGGCGGCGCTTTTGGATGGATAAGCTGTTCAGTCAGGCCAATGAAAAGGAGGGAACCCTCATGGGCATCGTATGCATAAAAGTCTCGGGGACCTTCCTTAAACCTGACATGGTTAAGGAAGCCCGCCGAGCACTTTCTGAAATCCACGAAGAGTTTGGGCCGACTCCTATGATATGTGTTATAGGAGCCGGTGACCAGATCACGGGACGGATGGAAGAAGAGCTTGAGAAACAAGGAGAGGAATATACACCCTGCTTCATCGGTGGTAAGCACCTACGAGAAGCAAGGTGGCTGGCTGAAAGAGACTTGCGAGTCGCAGCCTACGAAACTCTCAAGCATAATGCTGAACAGCTCCGGGCAATGCTTGATGAGATGGGAATACAGGCCACTGTAGTAATCCCTGCACACGAGATCACCTACCACGCACCTGACGGAGAAGAGGTAACAGATATTGCTCATAGCAACGCTGATGACTGGATCGAAGCCTTGCTACGCAATGGCCTGTGTCGCGCCATCCGTATCCTTACTGAGGCCAGTAGGCGAACTAAGAAACGTAATGAGTTCACCGACTTAGCAGCAACCTATGGCGAACAAGAAGACCGACCACAGCTGATCGATATCAAAGTCATCGCCGTCAAATCCACAGCCTCCTCATAGCCCACCACTGAAGCAACAGCCGCAACCGTATAGGCATTGCCTCAAGGCTCATGCACCACGCGGAGCCCGAAGCCGCCGCCCCACAGAGGGTTGGTACCCGCTATTATTCTTATATCTCCGACCGCCAAACGGGTACCACCCTCTATTTTTTTTTCCTAAAAATATGCTATAATAAAACAAAGAATTATATAAGGGGTTCTACCCCTAAAATCAAATTTTTTAAAATATAAATTAAATAACCCTCATTATTTCCCGACTTGATGTCCCGATTATCGACATCAGGACCATCATCATTTCGTAAAACATAATTTGGAAATCGTCGGGAAATTAACCAACAAGAAAGGAGCAAAAATGCCTATGTTTGATTCTAACAAAGAACCTAAAAAAACATCCGAGACCGTAGTTGGTCACGATGTTACTTTAACTGGTAGTTTAAAAAGTGATGGCAATATCCAAGTTAATGGAAAAGTAAAAGGGAAGGTGATTACAAAAAATGATATTTTAATCGGGGAAAAAGCTGTTATTGACGGTTCTTTAAAAGCTAAAAATATTGTCGTAACTGGAATGGTTAAAGGTAATCTCGAGGCATTAGAAGATTTAGAAATCTCACCTTCTGGAAAAGTATTTGGAGATGTGTTAACTAAAAATTTCATTATTAAAAAAGGAGCTATCTTTACTGGAAAAAGCACAATGGGAGAAGGAGAAGCAAAAGAAATGCAACCAGTTTATGAATTAGAAGAGGAAGCCAAAAAACCAGAAGAAAAAACAAAAAAGAAATAAATTTAAAAAATGTACTATTTTATTTTCGAACAGGCTAGAAATAAATGGCAAGCCGCTTTCCAAAATAAAATAATCAGCAATTTAGAAGAGCTCCAAATCATAGGGGAGGTGGCACGGGCTAACCCAATTCAAAAACCCCCAGAGCTTTTTCAGATGGGGATAAAAAAAGGTTATAATACTATTGTTGCAGCTGGCTCAGATACGATAATTAATTCATTGGGAGCATTAACTGCCAAACAAGGAATCACATTGGGTATAATTCCAATTGAAACTAAAAGTAGTTTTTTTAGCCTTATAGGTTGTGAAAATTGGGAACAAGCTTGCCAGGCTTTACCTAAAAGAAGGGTAGAAACTTTTGATATTGGAAAAATTAACAAAGATAAAATTTTTTTAACTTTTGTCAAAATCCAGCCCGAAAATAAAAATATGGCTCAAATAATTTTGGATTTTAAAAAATTTAAAGTTGAAGTCCCTACTTTAGAAATCATAGTTACTAACGGCGTGTTAGAAAATGCTGATCCTAAAATAGTCCGCAAAAGCTTTTCTGATGGTCTTTTAGATATTTTTATTCCTACTGAATTACTTAAAGATTCAGCTTCTGTCATCTCTCTTTTATTTCAAGAAAAGACAAAACCTATCTTTTCTAGCTTATTTCGCACTAAAAAAGTAAAAATTTCAAGCGAAGAAAAAACTTTTAAAATTATTTCACCTGATAATAAAATTATAGCTAAAACTCCTTGTGAAATTTCAATTATCCCAAAAGCTATTCGAATTATCATTAAAAAAGCTGTTAGATTTTTAAAATAACTTGACTTGAGAAATTTTTTATTATAATATTTTTATAGGAGGTAAGAATTAGAAAACTTTTCATTAACTGGCAAATTCGAGCCCCTCAGGTTCGATTAATTGATGAGAATGGAAAACCTGTGGGTACTTTTGAGATAAAGAAGGCTATTTTTTTTGCCAAAGATAGAGGCTATGACTTAGTTCTGGTTGCCCCTAGGGCTCAACCTCCAGTTGCCAAATTATTAGATTATGGAAAATTCAAATATCAACAAGAAAAATTATTGCAAAAACAAAAAAAGAAAAGCAAAGTTGCAGAACTTAAAGAAATTAGATTTAGTTTAAAAATTAGCCCTCATGATTTAGAAATAAAAACTAAAAAAGCTTTAAAATTTTTAGAAAAAGGGCACAAGGTAAGATTAAATTTGAGATTAATGGGTCGAGAGATGCAGTTTCAAAGCAAAGCTATTGAGTTTTTGAGTAAAATTATAGAAGATTTGAAAGAAAAAGGAGAATTAGAAACAAGGCCCAAAAGAGAGAAAAATCAGTTTTTTGCCCAAATTAAACCAAAATGAGTTAGAAGATAATTAAGTTGATTGGGTTAATGGAGTTATTGTGAAACTTAAAACGCACAAAGGAATGGCAAAAAGAATTAAAAAAACAAAAAGAGGAAAATTGAAAAGAAGAGCAGCAACAGTAGGTCATCTGCTCAGGAAAAAATCCTCAAGAGTCAAAAGAGCCCATGAAGGCTTATTTGATGTTGCAAAAGCTAATGAAAAACAAGTTAAGAGATTAATTCCGTATAAATAAAAAATTAAAAACCAAAACTTAAAAATATCTGGCGAAGCCAGACCCTGCTTCGCAGGGCAAACCAAAAATTCACAAATAACAAAACTTAAAAATTTTTAGGTCTTTAATCTGTGTTTTTGGTCTTTTATCTTTAATCTTTAATTTTAGCGACTGGAAGGAGCGATTATGCCAAGAATTAAACGTGGTGTAACAGTTAAAAAAAGACATAAAAAAATAAAAAAAGCGGTCAAAGGGTATATTCATTCTCGAAGAGCTTCTGTTAAAAGAGCCAAAGAAGCCTTGTTAAAAGCCGGGCAACACGCCTATCGTGATCGTAAACTTAGAAAAAGGAATTATAGAAAATTATGGATTATTAGATTAAATGCCGCTGTTAGGCAGTATGGCTTGACTTATTCTCAGTTTATAGCTATCTTGAAAAAACAAAAAATTGCCCTTGATAGAAAAATCTTAGCCCAGATAGCTGTCGAAGAACCAGAAATTTTTAAAAAAATCGTCGAAAAAGTCAAAAAATAAATTATATTATTGAGCATGAAAATTTATTTACTACGACATACATAATCAATTAGTAATAAAAAGAAAATATTAGATTCCCGAATGGATTTTGCTCTATCTAAAAAGGGGTTAAAACAAGCTAAGGAATTGATCCGAGAACTAAACAAATACAAATTTGATGTATTTATTGTTAGTCCTTTAAAAAGAACTATTCAAACAATTCAACCTTATTTAAACATATTATCTAATCCTGAGGTGGTTGTAAACGGTTTAACGTTAGAAAGAGAGGGTGGTGAATTTACGGGAGGACCTCAAGACGGCATCAGAAAATATTGTGAAAAAAATAATTTGAATAAAGTTTCTTTTAGACCCAAAAAAGGAGAATCGATTTTAGATGTATATAAAAGAGCTAAAAAATTTATTAAATTTCTGAAGGATAATTTTAACGACGAGTCAATTTTAATATGCGGGCATAAGAACTTTCTTATATGTTTAGAAGTTGCTTTGGAAAATAAATCTATAAAAGATTATTATTCTTTCAAACCTCTTGAAAATAAAGAAATAAGACAGTTTTCTTTATGATGTTGCCATGTTCACCTCGGGAGTGAACCAGATTTGACACATCGGGTGCTTTAGATTATAAAAGAAGTATGCCGGGAAGAAAAATACCATTGGTTACTAATGAAATTTATCATGTCTTTAATAAAGGAGTGGCAGACTCTCCAATTTTTAAAAATAAGAGAGATTATCAAAAAGCACTCGAAACTTTTTTATATTACCAAATTAAAAATATTCCAATAAGATATTCAAAATTTCGAAAGCTATCAATAGATCAAAGAAAAGACTTAATTAAAAATGTAAAAGAAAAACACGGTTATCTGGTTGAGATTATTGCCTTCTGTTTAATGCCTAATCATTTCCATTTTATCTTAAAACAAAAAGAGGAAGTGGGAATTTCTAAATTTATTAGTAATTTTTCCAATAGCTACTCTCGGTACTTTAATATTAAACAAAAAAGAATCGGTTCTCTCTTCCAAGGAAGGTTCAAAGCTGTAAGAGTAGAGACAGATACTCAACTTCTTCATCTTTCACGTTATATCCACCTTAATCCTTATACTTCCTACCTTGTTAAAAATATAAGGGATTTAGAAAATTATTTATATTCTTCATTTTTGAAGTATATCGGAAAAAATGATTTAAAAATATGTGTTAAGGAAATAGTTATCAATCAATTTAAAAACCCTATAGATTATAAAGAATTTGTTTTTGATCATGCTGATTATCAACGAAATCTTGAAAGAATAAAAAATTTGGCTTTAGAAAGCCTATAGAAAATTAATAAGCCTAATTGCCGAGGTGACGAACCTATGTCACTCCCGAGGTGTCCAACGAGGTGTCCAAAGTCAAAAAATAAGTTCTCTTAAAATTATTTGTTGCTGCTAAAGAAATTTTTGATGTTTTCTACTAAATTTTGAAACCAGGCTGGATTTTTAGAGAAAAGATAAATTAAGACTACGATGATAATTATTGTTGTAATACAGCCAAAAGTTCTATTAACGCAAGCTCGGCCAACATCAGAAATCCCATACCCTATTCCAGTATGAACATGTGGGCTAAAAAACGGAAATCTAAATCTAGGAAATCTCATTTCTTTTATCCTCCTGTTTTAATTAAAAACTAATGTATAAATTATTTTATAATATCAAATTCAACCCTTATAATATGAAAATTGGTGTCTATTATTACTCTAAAAATATATTGGCTAATGCAAGACTTTCCTGATAAACTATGCCATTGGCCAAATTCATCTTTTTCGCATCCTGGCCTATACTTCCAATGCACTGCATATTTATTGTTTAGATAAGCCGAGTCGCCTGAATATTGATTCGGCTCAATAAATCTTATCAAATCTGGTTCGTGAGTCAAAAACCAATTTGGATCAATCTGTCTTAAGTTATCATTATCATCCCAATTAATAAATTTATTTTCAAAATAAATTTCGGGTTTTGTTTTTAAATAATTTTGAGCGATTTGGGTCAACTTTTGGTTTTTGGATTTTTGGTCTGTAACTTGCTGTTCCTCAGTAGGCTGCTCGAAAATTAGCTGTTCGGATATGGAAGTAGGCTCAGTTTGCTTTTTATAATAATAGAAAAGATACCCGCCAAGAGCAATCAATAATATTAATAGAATAAGAATAAGGATTTTTAATAACTTAGACATTTCTCTCCTTTTTAATAAACTTGTTGTTCCTTTGGCCTATATTGGATTGCTTCTGCGATATGCTCAGGTTTAATTTCTTTTATACCTTCTAAATCTGCAATTGTGCGAGCTAATTTTAAAATTCGATGATATGCTCTGGCTGACAAATTCAATTGATTGACGGCGGTTTTCAATAAATCTTTTGATTTTTCATCTACTTTGCAATATTTTTTCATGTCTTGAACACGCATCTCAGAATTAGTGGAAATTTTGTGATTGGCAAATCTTTTTTCTTGTCTTCCCCTTGCTTTTTCTACCCGCCCACGGATTTTGGCTGATTCTTCTGACACTTTTTCAGAAGTTAATTTTTCATATTTTACTTGGGGGACCTCAATATGGAGATCAATTCTATCTATTAACGGTCCTGAAACTTTTTTCTGATATTTAATCACTTGAGCTGGGGTACAGATACATTGCTTTTTAGGATCGCCTAAATACCCACAGGGGCAAGGATTCATGGCTGCCACTAAAGTAAAATGAGCTGGAAATCTTAAAACTCCGGCGGCTCTTGATATTGTAATTATTCTATCTTCAATAGGTTGTCTTAAAGATTCTAAGACTGCCCGGCCAAATTCAGCAAATTCATCTAAAAATAAAACACCCTTGTGGGCTAAAGTGACTTCTCCTGGTCTGGGGATTTGGCCGCCGCCAACTAAAGCAATATCTGAAGCGGTATGATGAGGGCTTCTGAAAGGCCGTTCGGAAATTAAAGGCATATCTTTAGGTAACAAACCCGACACAGAATAAATTTTAGTCACTTCTAAAACTTCATCTTTTAACATTTTGGGCATTACTGAAGGCATTGTTCTGGCTAATAAAGTTTTCCCGGCTCCGGGCGGGCCTGACATTAGCACATTATGAGCCCCGGCTGCGGCAATCTCTAAAGCTCTTTTGACATGCTCTTGGCCCTTAATAAAAGCCATATCATAATCATAAGTATCAAAATCTTCTGATTCTAATTTGCCAGTTGAAATTTGAGGTGTGATTTGCGACTCGCCTTTAAAGTGCCCGATCAATTCTTTCAAAGATTCAACTGGATGTAATTTCAAATCCTCTATTAATTCAGCTTCTTTTAAGTTTATTTTGGGTAAAAATATATTTTCAATGCTTTGTTTTTTAGCCATTAGCATTAGAGGCAAGGTGCCGTTAATGTGTCTTAAGGTGCCATCTAAAGATAATTCGCCTAAAAATAATGAATTTTTGAGATCTTCAGGCCCAGGCTCAATTTGTTGGGTTGCTTTTAAAATTCCAACAGCGATAGGCAAATCATAGGCAGGACCTACTTTTGGCAGATCAGCGGGAGCTAAATTGACTGTGATCCGGCGGTCAGCCATTTTAGCTTTAGAATTTTTAATAGCAGCTCTTACCCGTTCTTTTGCTTCTTCCACTGCCTTGTCTGGCAAACCAACAATATTAAAAGCCGGCAAACCTGCTGAAATATCAGTTTCCACTTCCACAGGCTGGGCATCTAAACCGACGACGGCTGCTGACATAATTTTAGCTAATGGCATTTTTGACTCCCTTGCCCCGAAGCAAAATTGAGAGCTCAGCTCGAAAATTTTGCGAGGGGCTTTTCTTTATTCTACCACAAAACCAAAAAAGCCCTTCTAAAAAGGTACCTGCCCGCAATGCTTCCAGCATAGCTGATGCAGGCGGGAAAAATTGATCTTTATTAATCGTATGATTTATAACCTGTTGGTTTTTTAAAAAATAAGAAGAAATCAATGACTACTAAAAATATCAAAACATAAAAACTAATTTTAAACAAATAATGAGGTAAAGAATTTCCTTTTTGTAAAATTTCAATATCTGATAAATAGATTACTTCACAGGCACCAGAACCTACATCTTCTCTGGTAGTGCTTGATTTCCATTCAATATATTCTGGATCGTATTTACCGGGTTTGCCGAGATTTTTTGCCTCAATGTCTACTAACTGTCCTTTTATTTTAACTTGATCACCTGTAGAAATTTTTTTAAGCTCTTTTTCTATTTTTTCATCTTGGATGACTAAGTGATTATTAGATATTTGATTATTATTAAAATCAATTTGGCCTTGCCATTTGGCAAAACAAAAACGCATATCCTGAGAAAATTTTAATGATTTATTTTTGTAAATTTTATTTTCAACATTTTCTCCCCAAATCATACATAAATCTAAGGGAAAAACGCTATCGGTTTTATAAATTGAAAACCAAGTATAGTCCATTTTGTGAACAACTAAACCATTGATTTCATAGTCATACAAGGGTGTTAGTTTGTATTCGTAGTCGTCTTTTGTAAATTGAATAATATCTTGATTTTCTGTTTCAGTTTGAACAGGCTCATTTAGAACATCGGGATTAATCATATCAGGGCTGCGAAAATTGTTGCGAGTAAAAAAAGTAATCGCCAATATTAGAAAGAAAATTAAATATAGAAATTTTTTGATCTTATTATAACTTTCAATCATATGTTATTTCTCCTTAATTTCATTCTACCACAAACCAAAAAATCCCTTCTGTTCGCCCTGAGCTTGTCGAAGGGTCTATCCACCGAATAGTAGAACTTATCAAAATTTTTTTAATAAATTAAACTCTACTGAGTTTTTTCTCAATTAAAATAACTCTTTTCTCTAAGGCTTCAAATTCTTCAACTCTAATAAATTTTTTGAGCTCTGTCTTTATAAATTGGATATCTAATTTCATTATTTCTATATCTTTTTTAATCTCTCCAACCATCTCAAAAGTAGCATCGGTTTTTTCTCTCACAACATCCCAACCCTCACTAATAATTTTTATATCTTTTCTAAATTTCTCATATAAAATATCAGTATGTCTTTTGAAGCTTTTTTCTGATTGCCCAATTCTTTTATCTATTCCTTCCTCTAATTGTTTTAAATCTTTTTTTGTTATTTCAGCCATAATTCTCCTTTAAATTTATTATAAAGAAATTTTCTTTTAAAGACAATGTGGATAAATCAAAAAATCCCCTGCCAAAAACAAGTATTTAGGCAGGCAGGCCACCTGTTTAGGTAGGATTTAAAATCACGAACTCCCCGTCGTTTGTCTCGCCTTTGGCGGATGGACGACGCCTGCCCCTCGTAGCTTTTCCGTCCGAGGCGGATCAGCTTCAGGCTGAAGCGAAGTGGGGTTAGAACTTGTTTTGCTTATTAAAATATAATACAAGCTTAATTAGTTACTCTTTTAGATTCCTAAAAAACTTAAATAATTATTTTTGTTTTTCTTTAATTCGCACTAATGGTCCGGGGCTTGTTTTGAGTCCTATCAATCCTCTCTTCTTAAGAGCCTCTTGTTGAAGTAATTTACTATCACCTTTTTTAGGCACAACAACTTCAACATCAAAAGCTTCATTAAATAGTTGCCAAAGTTTTTCAGTATCGCCCCCTCCCGATGCACCTCCTGTAATTTCATACCCGCCTTCGGGAGTTAATAGTTTTCGGGCATAACCCTGATCAAAAATAACTTCTAAGCCTTCTTGTGACTTAAGAAATTTATCAACGCCAAATTCTTCAGGTTCGTACATAGGTCTCATTCCACTCTCCTGATATAAAGTCCTAATTGTATCTAAGACTTTTCTGTACTCTGGGTTAATTTCTGGAGCCGATTCTCTCTCTGATGCTTCTCCAGTTGGTTCTGTTTCTGGTCCTGGCATAATAGTCTCCTTTCTTTATTTGTGCTTATTATAACATATTAACCAAAAATCATCTAAATGGCAACTTTCTGGAAATTTCTTCGCTTAGCGGACGTGTTTAGAACTTTGAACTGGAATAAAATATTAAGTTGCCCTGAGGCTGTTATGCTACAGATGAAGGAGTTGTTGACGATTATTTAAAACTTCTTTTGCTTATTATCTAATTCTAAGATTTTATCGATTTTATCTACTATAAATTTACATTGTTCGTCAATTTTGCTATAACTTTTATCGATATTTTGTCTAACAATTTCGGCATTGGCTTTCATAATTTTTGTGTCAAATTTTTTATTATTTTATTCTTCACCAAACCAAGATTTATTTTCTATCCCGAACTTATCTAAAAGTTTTTTTATTGAATTACTAAATGGCTCTGATAAAAGCTTAAAGGCAATTATCAATAAAACAATTGGCCAAAATATTAAAGAGATAAGAATAATAAAAATACTCCAGATAACAGTTGATGGATGTGTATCGATTCTTAAATCAAACTTCTCAGTTTTTCTAAAAAATGCTTTTATTGTAGCAAAACCAAAGATAAGATAGATAAGAACAAGAAAGACTTTTAGCCAAAAACTCATCAAGGAAAATATCACGCCATATTTATTTAAAACAAGAAAACCCCCAATATTAGAAATACCTATAAAGCCTACGCCAAAACATACAATGGAGATTATAAATAATCTATAAAGCCAATCTGTAGAATAATCTGCTTCTCCTTTTTTCTCAAGGGGCTTTAATAATTCAATAATTTTATCTCTTTCTTCTGATAAATCTTCAAATGGTTCGCCCCTTAATTTTCTCTCTAAAATTTCACTTTCTATTTCAATACTTTTATTAGTAAGTTCGTCATATTTCTCTTTTGCTTTTTTAAGACCTTCAATATCACTTTCCAGTTGAATTTTAATATATCTAACAGAAAGTATAATCGTAATCAATAAAATAAAAATAGCAATGGTTAAAAAACCCTTATCTGCCATAGAACTATGTTTACTAAATAAGATATAAACAACAAATGTTAATATGCTGGCGGGCAATACAGTAAATTGTGCGATTGATTTTCTAAGGTCTTGTATCGCTATAAGTTGAACACCCAGATAATGTTTAAGTGCTTCTTTCCTTTCTTTTTCTAAGTTTTCTATTTTTACAACTTGATTCTTAATTCTTGGTTCTTTTTTTGAATCGGGCATATTATTCTCCTTACCTAAATTATATCACAATTAAAAATCCCACCTAAAAAGGTAGGAAAAACGGAATGGTCTTAATTAATTAAAATTCATTTAATTAAAAAGGTATATCATCTAAATCAATCTCTCCTTCTTGCCCCAAAGCTTTATCAAAATCTTTTAAAAAACGCTCCGTATCATCCTCATCTGTGTCTATAGCAGAACAATAATAAATTGTTGGATATATTTTTCTAACTCTATTTCGCATTTTTTTATCAAAAGTTAAAATTTGAGCATCAAATTCAATTCCAATATTTACAATCATATAATCACTAGTTTTTAAATTTACTAATTGACCACTAGATAAAGTCTTACATAATTTAAAAGCTGATGTCTCAATAATAGGAAAATTTAAAATTTCCAGAATATATAAAAACTTCCATAATTTATCTTCTACTAAATTTTTATCAATACCTTTTTTAATCAAAGTAATAATTGATTCGAAAAATACGATTGATGGTATAATTATTTTAATTTCTTTTCTATCTTTTAAAATTTTTTTAAAAATATAAACTGCATCGTTATGGAACTTATCATTAATATCTATAACTGCAACAACAAAGGAAGCATCTTCTAAAATACAATGCTTCATAATTTTAGACCCCTTCTTCGTAACGCATTTCTTTTAAAATATCAGTGGAACTTTTCTTTTCTTTTGCCTTGCTCGTATCTATCATAACTTCTTTTAATTCTTTAGGAGGATTTTTTGAGGCTTCTTTTTTGGCTCTTTTTAAGTCTTTTTTCTTCATTTTTTAACTCCTTTTGTTTTTTCTAATTCTCTATTTGTTCTAATTTGATATGTTCTCATATTAATCTCTTTATTATACTTCAACCTTTTTAGGTAATCTTTTCACTATTTTAAAGCTAAATGTGGGATTGTGATTATAATACCAGCACGTTATATTCATAATTCCAGATTCTTTATTCATTATTCAATTTTATTCTGATTTGCCTCGCCAGCTGGCTTTTTTGCCTTTTAAAACTCTATCCGTCATTTTAAGTTCATCATAAATTCCTTCGATTAAATCGTATTTTTTAGCCTCTTTAAGCGTGACCCATTTGTATTCGGTTAAGTCTTCATTTAATTTTACTTTGCCAGAAGCCCAGTCAACATATAAACTAATAATTAAAGTGGGGAATCCATCAGACCTTATGTAGGCCAAAGATAACAAATATCTAATATTTTTGATTTTTAGCCCCACTTCTTCTTCAATTTCTCTTTTTAATAGATCTTCTAAAACATAATACCAAAGCTCTCCCGCATCTTTTTCTCTTTTAATGTAATCTTCAGCTTCAAGCTTTCCGCCCGGAACTGTCCATCTGCCTGGAAAAGCTTTTTCTTTTTCACTTCTTTTAGCAATTAAGTATTTTCCATTTTTAATAACAATCCCGGTGGCGACCACATAATGTAATTTATTTTTATCAAATTTTGTCATTTTTTCCTTGCCCGCCTAAATGCCCGCCTGCATCCCGATTTCTATCGGGAAAGCATTGCGGGCAGGCTTTAGCTTTTGGCGGGTCCTTTCAATATTGCTTTTATAAATCCTAAAAATAATGGATGGGGGTTCTCAAAACGGGATTTAAATTCTGGGTGGGCCTGGGTGGCTGTAAAAAATGGATGATTTTTTATTTCAATAAATTCAACTAATTTTTTATCAGGAGAAAGACCAGAAAATATCAAACCCTTTTTTTGTAAAATCTGATGATATTTGGGATTTACTTCATATCTATGACGATGACGTTCTGAAATTTTCAGTTTTCGATACAATTTTTGAACTTTGGAATTCCTTTTTAAAAGGGCGGGCCAAGTCCCTAAACGCATTGTCCCACCTTTATATTTAATTTTCAACTGTTCTGGCAAATAATCAATCACGGGGTGGGAAGTTTTTGAATCAAATTCTGACGAATTTGCCTTTTTTAATCCACAGAGATTTCTAGCCAACTCAATTACTGCCACTTGCATTCCTAAACACAAACCCAAAAATGGTACATTATTTTCACGGGCAAACCGCACTGCTTTTATTTTTCCTTCAATGCCCCTTATTCCGAAACCGCCTGGAATTAAAATACCATCTACTTCTTTCAATTTTTTAATTAGATTTCTTTTTTCAGAATCTATGCCCATGATTTTTATTTTCACTTGATTGTGAATTCCAGCATGTTTTAAAGCTTCAACAATCGAAATATATGCATCTGGATGATCTAAATATTTCCCTACCATTCCGACCCTTACTTCTTGTTTAGGATTTTTAGCATTATCTATAATCTCTCTCCATTTTTCCAAAAGGGGCTTTTTATACTTTAAATTAAATTTTTTCACCACTTGGCGAGCTAATCCTTCTCTTTTTAAATTTAAAGGAATTTCATATAAAGAACCAACGTCTATAGCTTGAATGATTTCATCTCCTGAAACATCACAAAAAAGGGCAATTTTTTCTCTGATATCTTTGGGTATTGTTTTTTTACAACGAACTATTAATAAATCAGGTTGAATCCCCTCATTTCTTAGATTTTGGACACTTCTTTGAATAGGTTTAGTCTTAGGTTCTTCAGAAGGGTAAATATAAACAATCTTCAGCACGTGAATATATAAAACATTTTTTTCTCCTACATCTCGGCGAAACTGACGTAAAGCCTCAATAAAAGGCAATGCCTCGATATCTCCAACTGTACCTCCAATTTCAGTTATTAAAAAATCAGATTTATTTTCTGAAGCTGCTAATTTAATTCTTCTTTTAATTTCATCAGTTACATGGGGAATAATTTGAATAGTACTTCCCAAAAAATCACCTTTTCTTTCTTTATTAGTAACTGACTCATATACTGTTCCGGTGGTAAAGTTTGAAGTTTTAGATAAATTCTGATTTAAAAATCTCTCATAATGACCTAAGTCTAAATCAGTTTCAGCCCCATCTTCGGTGACAAAAACTTCTCCGTGCTGAAACGGATTCATGGTGCCAGCATCTTTATTTAGATAAGGATCAACTTTAAGTATTCCTACTTTGTAGCCTGATTTTTTCAACAACAAACCCAAAGAAGCAGATGCAATACCTTTCCCAATACCTGAAACTACCCCACCAGTAACAAAAATGTATTTAGTTCGGGGCATTGTCTCCTCCTACTTAAAATTATTACAAAAACTCTTTTATCAATTTATCTGCTTGTTGGAAATTTTTTACCCATTTGATATTTTTATCTTTTAAAAACCAAGTTATTTGTCTTTTAGCATAGTTTCTGG
>JABUBK010000031.1_pt1 | contig 23840 bp, 20 predicted proteins | sample 7332671 | NCBI WGS metagenome assembly JABUBK01 (sample SAMN07256342, study PRJNA390944) | subsurface metagenome | isolation source: Methane hydrate marine sediment | place: Pacific Ocean: Eastern North Pacific, ODP site 1244 | collected 2002
CCTGGAAAGACCCGGCCAAACTAAAGAGAGTGGTTGTCAAATTTGTTGAGGAGTGGACTACCCGAAAACTCATGTTCCTGGCCGGGGATGTTGACGTGGTCCAGGTAGATACACAGTACATCAAGGAAATGGAAGGTCTGGAGGGTATCCGCGTCCATAAGAATCTACCTGTCCTTGCATGCACTGCAGCCTTCTATAATTTCCAAATAAATCCGGAGGGTAATGCGGACATAGGCAGTGCAGAACTCGACGGTCAAGGAATTCCACCTGATTTCTTCTCCGACAAGGATGTGAGACTCGGTTTCTCTTATTCCTTTGATTGGGATATTTACCTTCGGGACGTCTGGCTCGGCGAGGCCTACCAGCCGGTGAGCCCTATAGTTAGAGGACTCCCCTATTTGAATCCCGATCAGCCTGTGTACAAATATGACAAAGCGAAAGCAGAGGAACATTTTAAGAAGGCCTGGGGAGGACAGGTGTGGGAGAAGGGTTTCAAGATGACCATTCTCTACAATATTGGCAACGCCCAGAGAAGGACGGCTGCTCACATGTTTGAGGATAACCTCGAGGTGCTGAATCCCAAGTTCAGCATCGACGTAAGACCGGTCGACTGGGCTACATACGTTAGAGAGCTGAGAAAGAACACCTTAACCCTGTTCATCATAGGTTGGCTAGCTGATTATCCTGATCCTCATAATTTTATCCATCCCTTCATGCACACCAATGGTGCTTTTTCTGCATTCCAGAGCTACAGTGATCCCCGGGTGGATGCCTTGATCGAACAAGGTGTAGCTACTGTGGTTTCAGAGGAAAGGAAGGATATTTACTATGAGCTTCAGGCAATATACTATGAAGATGTTCCGAGTGTTGGCATCTACCAGCAGCTACAGCGGAGATACGAGCGGGATTGGGTACAGGGTTGGTACTTCAATACATGCATTCCGGACTTCCAGAATACCGGCTACGCATATCCTATCTGGAAAGGATACACCGAATAGATAGATAGATAGAGCGGGCCATACGACCTCATCCAGCAGATTTAGATAGGGTCGTATGGCCCCAATTTTAAGATATGGAGGGAACCCTGGAAAATCTCTGGTAGGTGAGTAAGGAAGAAATTCACTACATTCAAAAAGGCAAAATGAATGGAAATGAAAGCCTACATCATACGAAGACTGCTTCTTTTATTCATAGTACTTTTTGGGGTTAGTGTGCTGGTATTTGCTATTCTCTCTCTTTTCAGTCCGGCACAGAGAGCCAGTGTATTTATAACGAATGTTAAACAGCTAAGGGACATCCAGGAGATAATCAAAAAACACGGTCTGGATGCTCCTATTCATGTGCAGTACTACAATTGGATGAAGGCTCTGCTTCGTGGAGATCTTGGTTGGTCTAAGACAGCTCAAAAACCTGTGCTGGAGGCACTTTTTTATTTTTTGCCCAATACAGCGGAGCTGGCTCTTTTTTCTGCGCCTTTGATTATTCTGATAGGTATATGGCTGGGAAGTGCCTCAGCGGTGCATCAGGATAAAGTGGTTGACCACACCACTCGGACTTTGGCCATCATAGGGTGGTCTCTTCCCACCTTCTGGTTCGGCCTCATGCTTCTCATGATTTTTTATGGATATTTCAGGGGCCTTCTTCCTCCAGAAGCTCTGGGCATCAAAGCCAGCCTTTATGTGAAATCCGCAGAGTTCAGTCGCTATACCAGAATTAATACTATTGATGCTTTGTTAAATGGGCAGGTCTGGATTCTTCTTGATGCTCTGAGGCATCTTATTCTGCCGATCATTACCCTCACCGTAGTTTCCTGCGCTCTGGTCATGCGTATTATGAGATCAAGTATGCTGGAGGCACTGGGGGGAGGCTACATCACCACTGCCCGGGCCAAAGGAGCTGATGAGACTACAGTGGTAAAGAAACATGCCCGCAGGAATGCCCTGATACCAGTTTCTGGCTGGTTAATTGCTGGTTTGGTAAATGGGATAGTAATCACCGAGACTATTTTTAACCGAAAAGGCCTCGGATGGTGGTGGGCCAGAGCTGCCATTCAACTGGACATCCCCGCGGTCCTGTGCGCTGTCCTTTTTAATGGGGTCCTCTTTGTGGTAACAAATCTAGTGGTTGATTTATTATATGTCTACATCGACCCTCGGGTGAGATTGAGATGAGCAGGTTGAAGTCAAAATCCATAAGTCTGGATGAACTTAGGAAGTCACTCCGACCCCGAGTGGAGGAGTTAAAGTTCTCCCTCCATCGCATAAAGAAAAGTCCTCTTTCTTTAATAGGACTCTCTCTTATACTACTTTTCGCTGTCATAGCCATCCTGGCTCCCCAGTTAGCTCCACCCGAGCGTATCCATGAAACATACCGTATTCCCCGAGATGGCTATGCTGCGGTTCCTCGTCCCCCCTCGGCTGAGCATATATTCGGAACAACAGAAGGCCAGTACGACGTTTACTATGGGGTCATATGGGGAACTAGAACCGCCTTCCGCATCGGCTTTATGGTGGTGGGTGCCACCTTCCTCATTGGTTTAGTTCTGGGGAGTCTTGCCGGTTACTACGGAGGGATACTCGATGAGGTTATCATGAGAGTTGTGGACATATTTATGTCTGTTCCCACTCTTATACTGGCTATGGCCCTTGTTACTGCTCTGGGCCACAGTCTTGACAATGTAGTGAAGGCTCTCATTATTGTGGGGTGGCCCATATACGCCCGATTAATTCGCGGTGACGTACTGGCAGTGAGGGAAGAGGACTACGTCTCTGCTGCAAGAGCAGTAGGATGTTCCAGTCCTCTCATTATCTTAAAACATGTCCTGCCAAATTCTATTTATCCCATGCTGATTCTGGCTTCCCTAGATATAGGAGCGGTGGTTCTGGTTGCGGCGGCCTTGAGCTTTCTGGGTCTGGGGGCTCCGGTAGGTTATGCTGACTGGGGGCAGATGGTGAGCTTCGCTCGAAACTGGATTGTGGGGCCCCCGCAAAACCCTCTTGCCTATTGGCATACCATCACCATTCCTGGACTCTTCATGCTCTTTTTCGTTCTAGGATGGAACCTTCTGGGAGATGCCTTCCGAGATATCCTGGACCCACGCCTGAGAAGGAGATAAATCGTGCCGAAACTGCTAGAAGTTGAAAATCTAAAGATGAATTTTTACACCTACGAGGGAATTGTTCAAGCCTTAGATAAGATCAACCTTAATGTTAGAGAAGGAGAGATTCTGGGTCTGGTAGGAGAAACCGGCTGTGGAAAGAGCGTAACCGCCCTTTCTATCCTCAGGCTCATTCGCCCTCCAGGCAGGATAGAGAAAGGTAAGATAATTTTCCGCATGAAGGATAGATTAGATGGGTCAAAACAGGGTATGAACCTGCTGGATCAGGATGAGAACTTCATGCAAAAGATAAGGGGAAATGAGATTTCCATGATCTTTCAGGAGCCCAGTGCCGCCCTAAACCCTGTTTACTCTATCAGGGATCAAGTTTCGGAAAGTTTTCTTCTGCACCGGCAAAAAGAGCTTTGCCAGAAGGCACTAAAAAGAATTGAGGAGGATATCAAAAAAGAAACCTTCTTTCTTAAGAAAGCCATCCTTAGGATGGAAAGAGGAATCTACCTCAAGATGATAGAGAATCCCTCTTCTTTTTTCCTCAAATTCCTCTCTTTTATTCCCGGGGTAAGAAGGTATAATCGAAGACTCCTTGAGGAAGCAAAAATAGAATCCATTGAAATCTTAAGGATATTGGGTATATCCCATCCCGAAGAAGTTGTAATGAGGTATCCTCATGAGCTCAGCGGTGGAATGCAGCAGCGGGTAGTCATTGCTATGGCCCTGGCCTGCAATCCCACATTTCTTATTGCTGATGAGCCTACTTCTAACCTGGATGTAACTATTCAGGCACAAATCCTGGATCTGGTGAGAAAGCTCAAGCAGGAATTTGACTCATCTATTCTCTTCATTACTCATGATCTGGGGGTGGTAGCTGAAATGTGTGAGAGAGTGGTAGTGATGTATGCCGGCCATATCGCCGAGGTAGCTCCGGTTCGTTCACTCTTCAAGAGACCTCTTCACCCTTATACGCAAGGTCTCTTGAAGTCAGTTCCCCGACCCGGACAAAAAGATCGCCTTCAGAGCATCAAGGGCAGCGTGCCCAATCTCATATCTCCTCCCTCTGGATGTCGTTTTCATCCTCGCTGCCCCTCTGTAATGACCAGGTGTTCTGGCGCCAAGCCCTCTCTCAAGGAGATAGAGAAGGGCCGCCTCGTGGCCTGTTATCTTTATCATCAAGAGGAAAATAAAGATGATACTTGAAACCCGAGATCTCAAAAAATATTACCCCATCACCGGTGGGGTATTTAAGAAAGAGGTCGGCCAGGTCAAGGCTGTTGACGGAGTTAGTCTGAAAATTGAGAGGGGAGAATGCCTGGGATTGGTTGGTGAGTCGGGCTGCGGAAAAACCACCTTTGGCAAAACTCTTTTGAAACTGCTTGATCCCACTTCTGGACATATCTATTTTGATGCCCCTGAAGAGGTCAAGGTTAGAAAAGCCGCAAAAGAAAGAAGGTATGATTTAGCCACCTTCAAAGGCACGAGACTGAAAGATATGAGGAAGAGAATGCAGATAGTCTTTCAGGATCCCTCCTCTTCCTTAAATCCACGGATGCTCATTAAGGACATTGTAGGTGAACCTTTAAAAGTTCATGGCCTGGCCAGGGGCCTTGAGTTAAGGGAGCGGGTGCTGGAGCTTCTCAATCGGGTAGGTCTCACCTCTGATCACCTCTTTCGCTATCCCCATGAATTTAGCGGTGGTCAAAGGCAGAGAATCGCTATAGCCAGAGCCCTGGCCACTGATCCGGACCTCATTGTTCTGGATGAGCCAACTTCTGCTCTGGATGTTTCAGTTCAGGCCCAGATTCTCAACTTACTCCAGGATCTTCAAAAAGAATTTGGTCTCACCTATCTTTTTATCACTCATCATCTTCTGGTGGTGGAGTACATTAGCCACAGGATCGCGGTGATGTATCTGGGGAGAATTGTAGAACTAGCTGATACCAGGGAGTTATTTGGAAATCCTCTGCATCCTTACACCCAGGCCCTTCTTTCTGCCATCCCTATTCCTGATCCTGAAGTCAGGAGTCATCGAACCATCCTCAAGGGAGACGTGCCCAGCCCCATTGATCCTCCTTCTGGTTGTGTTTTTCGTACCAGGTGTTTCATGGCTGCCAGGGAATGCAAGGAGAGAATACCTGATCTTGTCTCCCTCGGAGATGAGCATTACGTTGCCTGCCACCGGGTGAGATCAAAAAGCAGAGAGTCAGCTCATCCCTCACAAAACGACCTAAAAAGATAAAACCAGTCTCTCGTTTTAGAAGAATTAAATGTAACTGGACAATCACATCAAATCCCGGAGTTGACAAGAAAGAAAGAAGCATGGTATAATTTCATCAAATTTCGTTTTAAGAGGTAAATTATGTTTCATCTGGCTGACCCTAAAGATATTAAAGAGGGAAAAATTACCGATGTCTACTTTGAGAGAACGGTAAAAATCATTAAGGCGAAGGGAATAGACAGAAGGGTAGCCGCAGAAGTCAGAGCTAGCCAGCTTCCTGCCTCTTACCCCTGGGCTGTTCTGGCTGGACTAGACGAGGTTCTCACTCTTTTTGAGGGAATAAAGGTTAACCTCTGGGCTATGCCCGAAGGCACCTTCTTTCACTCTTTCGAGCCAGTTTTAGTAATAGAGGGAAACTACAGTGATTTTGCTAAATATGAGACACCCCTTCTGGGGTTCCTCTGTCAAGCTTCTGGAGTAGCCACTCGGGCAGCCAGATGCAAAAAGGCTGCTGGAGACAAACTCATCTATCATTTTGGAGCCAGAAGAATGCACCCGGGGATAGCCCCTATGATTGACCGAGCCTCCTTCATCGGCGGATGCGATGGAGTAGCTGTAACGAGGAGTGCCCAGGAGCTAGGGGAAGAGCCCATTGGAACTATTCCCCATGCTCTCGTTCTCCTGGTAGGAGATACGGTTAAAGCGACCCGAGTTTTCGATGAAGTTATTGAACCCGAAGTTAAACGGGTAAGCTTGATAGATACTCTGGGAGATGAGAAGTTCGAGGCCCTGAGAGTAGCTGAAGAATTGGGGAAGGATCTCTTTGGCGTAAGACTAGATACCCCCTCCTCCAGAAGAGGAGACTTCCTGCAGCTTCTCAAAGAGGTAAGGTGGGAACTGGATCTCAGGGGATTCAATAAGGTAAAGCTCTTCGTCTCCGGAGGGATAGATGAGGAAAAGATCAACCAGCTAAATCAAGTAGCAGACGCCTTTGGAGTAGGCACCTGGATAAGCAATGCCCCGGTTATAGATTTCGCTCTGGATATAGTTGAGATGGAGGGAAGACCCTTTGCCAAAAAAGGTAAATGTTCAGGCACAAAGCAGGTATGGCGGTGCTCATCCTGTGATTCCACCCTCATCCTTCCTAGAGGAAAGAGAGCTGAGAGGTGCTCCTGTGGTGGAGAAATGTTCCCGCTGCTCAAACCTATGATAGAGGGAGGCAAAATAGTCAAGAAAATCCCCTCAGCTCAGAGGCTCAAGGAGTATGTTCTGGAGCAACTTCAGAATTACTCTCTATTCTTCAGCAACAGGATGTGAGAAAGGGGGAGCAGGCCCGACTTGCTCGAGCGAAGCCCATTTTTCCCCCTCAAATATCTTAAGGAGAAAAAGATGCCTTTGGTTGTCCAGAAATTCGGAGGCAGCTCAGTAGCTACTCTGGATAGAATCAGGAAGGCAGCCGCACGAATAATTGATAGTAAAAAAAAAGATACTCATCTAGTGGTGGTGGTTTCAGCTATGGGGGATACCACCGATGAGCTCCTGTCCCTTGCCTCCAGAGCCAATCCTGATCCTCCCAAAAGAGAGGTGGATCTCCTTTTATCCACGGGGGAAATCGTCTCCTGCGCTCTTTTGAGTATGAGCCTCAACTCCCTAGGAGCCGAGGCGGTGGCTTTTACCGGACTTCAGGGAGGAATCATCACTGATAATGTCCACACCAAAGCCCGCATTCAAAAAATCGAAGCCGAGAGAATTCTAGAAGAGATTCATAAAGATAGAATCGTGGTGGTGGCAGGATTTCAGGGAGTAACCCGGAAAAATATTATCACCACTTTAGGGAGAGGAGGCTCGGACTTAACGGCAGTAGCCTTGGCCGCTGCTTTGAAGGCAGATGTATGCGAAATTTATACCGACGTGGAGGGAGTCTACACAGCAGATCCACGCATAGTCTCTGAGGCAAGAAAACTCAAACGTATCTCCTATGATGAGCTCCTGGAAATAGCTAGCTCAGGAGCCAAGGTTATGCACCTGCGTGCCATAGAAGTAGCCAAGAACTACGGGGTTCGGCTGCACATCCGATCCAGTTTCAATGAAAAGGAGGGAACCATAGTTGAGTAAAGAAGAACCAGTGGAGCGCTTTGTAGTCTCAGGCATTGTGCTTGATGAGAAGGAAGCCAAGGTAACTATCAAGCAAGTAGAGGATAAGCCGGGGATAGCAGGATTTATCTTTACTAGACTTGCTGGAGCTAACATCAATGTGGATATGATTATCCAGAGTAGTTCTGAGCATGGAAAAAATGATGTCACCTTCACCGTAGCGCAAAAGGATTTGGAAGAGGTAAAAGAGGTGATGGAGAAGGTAAAGAAGAGATTAGGTACCCAGGAAGTATTTTATGATGCAGATATGGCCAAGGTGTCCTTAGTAGGAGCTGGTATGCAGTCCCATCCCGGGGTGGCAGCAAGGATGTTTTCCGTTCTGGGAAAAAAAGGAATAAACATTGACTTAATAAGCACCTCGGAGATAAAAATTTCCTGTGTGGTTAAAAAAGATAAGGGAAGTGAAGCAGTAAGAGCCATTCATCAGGAATTTGAATTAGAGAAGGAGGAATGAGTTGGGTAGAGGTTATAATGTAGCTGTGGTAGGAGCTACCGGAGCAGTGGGTGAGGAGATGCTAAAAATCTTGAGTCAGCGAGATTTTCCCATAAGGAATCTTAAAGCCCTGGCTTCAGAAAGATCTGAAGGTAAGACTTTGAAATTTGGCTCCGAGGAACTCAAGGTGGAAAAATTGACTCCTTCTTCCTTCAAGGAAATAGAGATAGCTTTATTTTCAGCGGGAACATCCATTTCCAGAGAATTTTCTCCCATAGCCGCCCGGGCAGGAGCCGTGGTTGTGGATAACTCCACCGCTTTTAGAATGGACCCCAATGCTCCTCTTATCGTTCCCGAAGTGAATCCTCATGCAGCTAAAAATCATAAGGGTATCATTGCCAATCCCAATTGTTCCACCATCCAGATGGTAGTGGCTATCTACCCTATCCATAAGGTGTCTCGTATCACGCGGATAATTGTCAGTACCTATCAGGCTGTTTCTGGAACAGGAAGGGAGGCCATCGAGGAATTAGGAAATCAAACTCATCAATGGGCCAGGGGAGATGAGACTACCCGAGAAGTATATCCTTATCAAATAGCCTTTAATCTCCTCCCTCATATAGGAGAGTTTCTACCCAATAGGTACACCAGCGAAGAAATGAAGATGCTTAATGAGACCAGGAAGATCATGGAAGATGACAGAATAAGAATAACAGCCACTTGTGTCAGGGTACCTGTCTTTGGCGCTCATTCGGAGGCAGTAACTATTGAAACGGAAAGAAGGGTGAGCGGGGGGGAAGCCAGAGAAATTCTCTCCCGCTCTCCCGGTATTATTGTTCAGGATGATCCGGAGAACAACATCTATCCTTTACCCCTGGAAGCCGAGGGAAAAGATGAGGTATTTGTGGGTAGAATCCGGGAAGATGAATCGGCGGAGAGGAGTCTCAATCTCTGGATAGTTTCTGATAACCTCCGAAAGGGAGCAGCTTTGAATGCCATCCAGATCGCTGAACTCTTGATTAAAGAAGACCTGCTGTAAAATGAAGCAGAAATGGATGGGAATAGCCCTATCTTTAGCCAGAAAAGGGGAAGGTAAGGTCTCACCTAACCCCATGGTAGGAGCCCTGCTCATCAAGAACGGCAAGCTACTGGCACGGGGCTATCACCGCTGCTTTGGCGGTCCTCATGCCGAGATAGAAGTTATCAGACGAGCGAGGGAAAAAGCCAGAGGTTCTACCCTCTACGTTACCCTGGAACCCTGCTCTCACTTCGGAAAAACTCCTCCCTGCACCCAAGCCATTATTAAAGCCGGAATCGGCAAAGTCATCGCTGCAATACTGGATCCCAGTCCTATTAATTCAGGCAAGGGAGTTGAAGAACTCAAAAGAGCTGGAATAGAGACAGAAGTGGGGGTATGTGAAAAGGAGGCTCGAGAAATAAACGAAGCTTTCTTTAAATTTATGGAAAAAAAGATTCCTTTTGTTACGGTGAAGGCAGCAGCCAGTCTGGATGGAAAAATCGCCACTCAAACTGGACAGTCTAAGTGGATAACCGGCCTGGAGGCCCGCAAACTCGCCCATGAGATGCGAGAGAAAGTAGATGCTATCCTGGTAGGAGTAAACACTGTCATCCGAGATAATCCATCCTTGCTTCCTCCCTCAAAAAGAAATTTTCTCCGCATTGTCCTGGACTCTAGATTAAAAATTCCTCTTGAGGCTCGTGTGTTAAAAGAGCAAACTAAAGCCCAAACCATTATCTTTACCACCCCCCGAGCTTCTAAGGGAAAGCTCAATAAGCTCAAAAATAAAGGGGTGAAGGTGGTTATAGTAGGAAGAGACGGTGAGGGGAGAGTTAATCTTGAGGAAGTCCTGCTAGAGCTTGGAAGACTGAAGATACTTACCCTCCTGGTTGAAGGAGGAGGAGAGATTATCGGATCGTTCTTTGAGAAAAAGTATGTGGACAAACTTTTTCTTTTTCTTGCCCCCCGGATCATAGGAGGAAAAAGTTCTCTTACCTGGGTAGAGGACAAGGGGGTAAAGATCCTGAGTCAAACCCCTCGTATAGAGGTGCGATCTTTTAAGAAAATAGGGGAGGATCTACTGGTGGAAGGATATGTGAAATAATATCCTGAATCAAAGGTGAGGTAGAAGAGCAATAAGAACCTTGTAGATAACCATGGTGAGGCCTGCACTAATGGGAAGAGTAACCAGCCAGGAAATACCAATTCTGCGGATAACTTCTAGATTGATAGCTCCAATCCCTCGCGCCATACCTACTCCTACCACTGAACCGACTGCAGCATGAGTGGTAGAGATGGGCATGCCTAGGCGGGAGCAAATAATCACCGCCGTGGCTGCCCCGAATTCAGCGGCAAAACCTCGAGTGGGGGTAACCTCGGTGATCTTTTTGCCGATGGTTTCCATCACTCTGTAGCCCCAGGTAGAAATACCTACCACTAAACCAACCCCTCCCAGAGCAAGAGCCCAGATAGGAACAGGAACCTGCATGGTCACCTTTTGTGTCTCCATCACTGCCAGGATAGCAGCGATGGGGCCAACACTGTTAGCTACGTCATTGGCACCCTGGGCAAGAGCAACGTAAGATGCGCTCAGGACCTGCAATGGTTTCGAAAGCTCTTCCATCTCTTCATACTCATCATTTTCACCTAAGGCGTATCTTCCCAGAAAAATGTAGCTGGCTAGACCTCCCATAATTGCTATAGCTGCTGCTATTCCCAGGACATAAGAAAAGTGGAGGCTCCCCAATAACCTTTTCGATACCCCATAAACAACGGCAAGACCAATAACAAATAGAACCAGACTGACAAAGAAAGGCCCAACCCTTTTTGCTGCTGCAAGAGGACTTGGAGTATCCAGAATTTTTCTTTTAATGATGGTGAATAAAAGATAGGATATACCCGCTCCACCTATAGGTGAGATAAACCAGCTCAGGATGATAATCCCTACTACCTTCCAGTTTATTCCCGGTATCCCTGCTCCCAGGAGGCCAAAGCCGATTAGGGCTCCTACAATGGAGTGAGTTGTCGAAACGGGTAATTTTAGATAGGTGGCAATACTAACCCATGCTCCTGCTCCCAGTAAAACAGCCATCATTCCATAGATGAGAAGGTTGGGGTTAGGAGCAAAGGCAGCCGGATCAATTATCCCCTTACGAATAGTGTCCGTTACATACACTCCCAACAGCACCGCCCCTACGAAGGTGCACACTCCAGCTACAATCACTGCTTTCCTTAAAGTCAAAGCACCGGAGCCTACGGAAGTTCCCATAGAGTTAGCTACATCATTTGCCCCAATATTGACTGCCATATAAAAAGCGGCCAGTATTGCCATCACCAGCAGGGGATTTATAATCATCTCTCTACTTTCAAGATCAGAGGATCAGACGAGAACAATTTACTAACGGGCAATAATGCCTCTTAGTCGATCACCCGTGTTCTGGGCATGGTCGGCTACCGAGCCCAGCTCCCCCATAATCTTCATCAAAATGACTATGGAAAGAAGATCAATTTTATTTTCCAGGCTGAATAGTTTTCTGGCACATCTTTGTTGAACCAGATCCGCCTCAAATTCACTTCTATCTATACGCTTGATCAACTCAGAGATTTTCTCTTCCTCATCTCTGGAAAAGGAACTTTGCGCCAGAGCCTTAATCTCGGAAGTAGCTAATTCCAGCGAGGTTATGGTATGCATCACTTTATCCACCAGCTCCATCAGCTCTCCTTTAAGTTCCGAAGGAACGCTCATCTCCCGCATCTCTATAAGTCTGGCAATATCCTCAATAGAATCAGCTACGGCATCCTCCTGGTTCAGAAAATGGAGAATGTCGGAGCGGTCTACAGACATAAGCAACCTGTGAGGTAGGTGCTCCCGAATGTCATTCTTTATTATGTCCGCCTCATGCTCCAGGTCCGAAATTTCCTTTATTTTCTGCCTCACTAGCTCTCTATCTCCTGAGACAAAAGCTTCCATTAGTGGCTGAAGTTGATTGCAACATTCCTTTACCTTTGACATATGTCTATGTAAGGCCTCAAAAGGGGATTTGCGAAACAGAACACCCATGATGCTTCTCAAATCTATCACCTCCTAAAAGAACTTTTTATCTCCTCAAAGAGAACTTTCTATTTCCTTCAAGATATTTTTAGTAGCTTCCACAGGATCATCAGCCGCCAGAATAGGCCTTCCCACCACTATGAAATCGGCCCCTCTCCTGATAGCCTCTCCCGGAGTGAGGAATCGGTGATGCTCATTACTTGCCACTCCCATTGGTCTTATCCCAGGAACTATCAGGAGGAAGTTCCTGGGAAAGGTTCGGCGAAGATCCTCTAGTTCTTCAGGCGAGGTAACTACTCCCCCCAGGCCTGCTTTTTTGGCCAGATGAGCCAGGTGAACAACTTCCTGGGAGAGGTCTCTTCCTACTCCCAGCTCTTCCCTCAATATGGAAGAATCCAGAGAGGTGAGGATGGTTACTCCCACTACTTTTGTATCTTCAGCTTTCCCTTTCAGCCCTTCCATTGCAGCTTCCATCATAGCCAATCCCCCCAGAGTATGCACGGTGAGCATCCTCACTCCCATTCTGCCTGCTGTTCCGGCAGCCTTTGCTACCACCGAGGGGATATCATGAAACTTGGCATCATAAAAAACCCCCACTCCTTCTTTCTGAATAGTCTCAATAATCTTCGGCCCATAGCGGGTAAAGAGCCGAGGTCCCACCTTGAACATCCCCACCAGGTCCCTGAGCTCTTGGCCTAGAAATTCTGCCTCTTTTAGAGTATCCACATCCAGAGCTAGAACGAGCCTCTCTCGGGCGGTTGGCAGAATATTCTTATCCCTATCTCTCATTCCTCAACCAGTTTATAAACCACATCGTTACGCCTGACTCTCTCCTTGACTTTGACTCCTATAGAATCCCCCTTTTTGGCTTCCTGAACAGACTCATTTTCTATTTGCATAGATTCCACTTCCTGCTCAAAATCAGTGGTATGTCCTTTGATATGAATAGTGTCTCCTACCTTTAAACCATCTTCCAGTTCAATAGCCGCCGCTTCCGGATGAGCGAAGTAGGTACCAATCCGCCCAACCCTGACTTCCTTCATCTGTTTCACCTCCTCATGTGTTATTTCCTCGCACAAACTATAGTCCCACCTCCCAGAACAGTATCTCCCTGGTAGAAAACTACAGCCTGCCCTGGAGTGATGGCCCTTTGAGGCTTCTTAAATCTTACCTGAACCCTGCCATTGGATAGAGGATTTACCGTTGCCGGAGCCTCCTCCATATTATACCTTATCCTGGCTTGAACCTGGGTGAGCTCTTCCAGGTGATCTTTGCTGATATAATTCACATGTTCAGCCCATAGCTCATCAGCATAGATATCTTTTTCTCTTCCTACAATAAGAGTATTCTTTCCCCTGTCAATCTCTACTACATACAGAGGCTCTGAAGATGATATTCCCAGCCCCCTTCGCTGTCCTACAGTATAAAACAAAATGCCTCTATGCTCTCCCAATTTCTCTCCCTTACTATCAATAATAGGTCCCGGTCGTGCATGCTCCTTAATACGCCTCTCTACAAATCTCCCGTAATTATCATCGGGAATAAAACAAATTTCCTGGCTTTCCGGTCTATCAGCCACGGGAAGTTTCCATTGATGGGCCATCCGTCTGACCTCTTCTTTAGTATAACCCCCCAGAGGCATGAGAGTGTGCTGAAGGCTCTCCTGGGTCATTCCATAGAGAACATAAGACTGATCTTTTCTCGGATCAATACCCTTCTTAAGGAAGAATTTTTTTGCGGATGAATTAAATTCTATCCGGGCATAGTGTCCGGTGGCAATGAAATCGGCATCCAGGGCCTTAGCCCTCATAAGTAAGGCATCGAACTTTATGAATTGATTGCACCTGATACAGGGATTTGGCGTTCTTCCCCGGGCATATTCTCTACAAAAATCACTGATGACCTTTTCCTCAAAAACCCTCTTAAAATTCATAACATAGTACACGATCCCTAGCCTGGCAGCTATCCGGCGGGCCTCTTCGACCGCTTCCAGGGAGCAGCAACCTCCAAACCTGTCTGCCTCAGCGGCCAAATCTTCAGAGGGCCATATCTGCATGGTCACTCCGATAACTTCATAATCATTCTCTTTGAGAAGAGCAGCGGCAGTAGATGAATCCACCCCTCCGCTCATAGCTACCACCACTCTTTTTCTACTCCTGCTACTCCTTGTTATCAACTTTCGCACATCCTTAGAAATCTTCCCACGCGGAAAGGTTTTCTTAATCCATTCTCACGAAGTAAATATGAAACCATTATACTAGAAAAAAGGTAGAACATCAAGAAAAAAGCTCTTCCCAGAGGAAGAACTGCTCATCCTTCTCATCCACGGGGATCTTTTCTGAAGAGGGATAAAATTTACCCTCCAGGGTGATGAAACGGCGGGCTCGCTTCACCACTGTCCCTATCTCCCTTAATTGACTGAGCCTTGTAATCTTTTCCTTCGCTCGCTTCTCCACAATCCTTTGGGCAGAAATTCTTCCAATACCCGGTACCCTCAAAAGTTCCCAGAAATCGGCTTTGTTTACTTCTATGGGAAATCTATCCGGGTTCTTGAGAGCCCAGGCCAGCTTGGGATCTTGCTCCAGGGAGAGATAATCTTCCCTGCTGAAAAGAAGTTCCTCAGGGCTGAACCCGTACCACCTCAGGAGAAAATCTGCCTGGTAGAGCCTTAGTTCACGAAGGGGGAAGCAGGGAGGTCGGTTCTCAAGGGGAGTATCCAGAATGGGCATAAAGGCACTGTAGTAAACTCGCCAGAGTTTGTAATTTCGGTAGAGGGAGCTGGACAGGTTTAGTATCTCTCGATCTGTCTCACCGGCTGCTCCCACCACCAACTGAGTGGTAATGCCGGCTTTGAGCGGTTTTTCCTTGTCAAATTTAGCTATACTTCTTAACCCCTTCAGGAGCTCCCCGGAAAAGTTCTTGGTGGATGAGAGCTTTGTCAGGTATCGCTCACTTGGGACCTCCAGGTTGATGGATAACCTATCAGCGAGCCTGCCAGCTTCTCCTATGAGAGACTCATCGGTCCCGGGTAAAATCTTAAAGTGAGCGTAACCCTTGTAGGCATATTTTCGGCGAATAATCTGGAGGGTCTTGAGCATACTCTCCTGAGACTTTTGAGGAGACTTATCGATGGCCGAAGAAAGAAAAAGACCATCCACCAGCCCCCGGCTATAATACTGCATAAAAAGCCTGGACAGTTCCTCCGGGGTAAAAGTGACTCTGGGGAAATCTCTATTTTTCCGGTTAGCACAGTAAAAACAGTTTCCCTGACAGGCATTGCTTTGCAGAACCTTGAAGAGTCTAACGCATCTGCCTCTTTCTCCTACAGCAGGATAGATGAACTCAAAACGTTGAAATTTCTTTTGCTTTTTGGCAAATATTGAGGGAAGGCCACATACATCAAACTTAGCTACCTCCCCCAGAACTTTGAGTTTGGCGAAGCTGTCTGGTTTTCTGATCAAATAAGTCATTCTTTCTCCCCCACCCCACCCTCTTCAAGATTTATCCTGCGAAACCACCTGTAAATCCATTCATTGGCAAGCTTGCGATTTTCACAGAATTTGACATTGTTCTACAACCAGTCTGAGGTTTGTCAAGAACTCGTAGAATTTGGCAACAGGTAAATAATGCCTTATTACGTTTTGGGGTTTTGTTTAGTGAGATTGGTCAACTATCACCGTAAAGAGCTTCAGTTCGCCGTCTTAGTTTCCAACTTTCTCACCTTATACGGTTGTCTTACTCCCAGTACATACACGAATATGACCGCCAGGGCTAAGAGTGCGGCGCTTATGGGCCGGGTAACAAATATTGCCGGATTGGATTGGCTAAGTATCAAGGATCGCCTAAAGTATCCTTCCAAATAGGGACCGAGGATAATACCCATCAGCATGGGAACAATGGGGTAGCCTTCCCTCCGAAGGAAGTAGGCTATCACACCTATTACAAGTGCCACCCACACTTGGAACATCGAGAACCCTGAGACATAGGCCCCTATTATTGCAATCATAGCAATGAAGGGGTACAATACCGACTTGTTCAGATTTGCTATTCGCAAAAAGTAGGGTCCGAACGCTATCATGGATATGAAGCACAGTATGGCACTCACCAGCAAAGCTGCGAACATAGGGGCTATTACCCGAATTTGCTCGGTTATCAACTGACCACCCGGAATGAGTCCCTGGATGAGGAGCACCCCGAATATTATCGCAGTCACAGCATCTCCTGGTATTCCGAAGGTTAATAGAGGTATTAGTGCTCCACCGCACATAGCATTGTTCGCTGTTTCTGCGGCAGCTATCCCTTCTAGTATCCCTGTTCCATATTTTTCCGGATGTTTGGAGGTTCTCTTCGCTTCAGCATAAGCGATGAAAGCCGCCATTGATGCGCCGCCTCCCGGAAGGGCACCCACGAAGTTACCAATTAAGGCACTTTTGATATAGGTCTTCAGTCCTATCTCTTTAATTTCAGCCAGTGTGGGAATAAGATCTCTTCTGCGAATCTTCTGGACTATATCCAGTTTCTTCCATCCCACCTCGATTTGCTTGAATACTTCACTGATGGCAAAAAGTCCGATTACTGCAGGGAGCAGTTTTATCCCCTGACACAGTTGGGCAGTGCCAAAATGAAACCTGGCGTGAGGTATCATGAGATCCATTCCCACCGTGGCAAACATTAGACCTACAGTAGTTGCCACAATCCCTTTGGTGATAGATCCTCCTGTGACTACAGAGACTGTTACCACCGCCAATAGAACTAAGGAGAATCTATCCGGCGTTTGAAACAAAAGAGCAACGCGGGCAACCGGCACCGCTACACACATTAATATACCAGCTCCTATGACTCCTCCAATACATGAAGCAAAGGCGTCGTGCCCCAGAGCTTTTGCTCCTTCCCCCCTCAGCATCATGGGGTATCCTTCTAGCGCCGTCATTGCTCCTGCGGGTGCTCCTGGAATGTTGACCATTGTGCCAGTTATACTTCCCGAGTAGATCCCGGCCATGTAGATCCCCATTATTGTGACAAGAGCGGGCACGGTCTTCATTCCAAAAGTGAAAGGTAAAAGCAAGGCTATGGCCAGGGTTGCGGTAAGTCCTGGTACAGTACCAAAGAAAAGGCCGATGAAGAAACCCCCCACCAAATAAGGAAATATGGTAGGCTGGAAGACCACAACGAATCCTCTCATTATTTCTCCTGCCAATCTACCAACCTCCTTTCGGCAGTCTGATATTGAAAAGTACTTCGAAAAAAACATAACCGGCAAACGCCACTGCTGTACCAATTATAGCGGAAAGAGTGAGAGCCATCTTCTTGCTTTTTCTTCCATACTCGAAGAATAGGGCGAGGCAGAAGGAGTAAAAGATCGTGCTGGCCCAATAACCTACAACTGAAAACATTCCTATGTAAAGGGCCGTTAAGCCAATTGCCGCAATAGGTTTCTTGATGTTCTTGCCGGTAGCAGTAAACTTCTCTTCCTTCCTCAGTCCGTGAAGTAGAATTCTTAAGGAGGCAGCATACATTATGGCAACCAGGATCAGTGGAAAAAGAGCAGGGCCTGGCTCTCCCACTTTGAATGGAGGGGGTAATTTCAAAGCCTGGCTGAGATAGACAGTCGTTCCCATCAAGAAGACTACTGCCACCATGATATCTCTATTGAGCTTGACCTTCCATTCCCTCATGAGCTTGCTCAATCCATGAATGAACTTCATTATGCAACTTCTACAGAGAAATTCCCGTGGGCTATCTGCCCGTTATAGGGAGCAAGATAGCCCACATAGCAAGTGATAAAAAACGGTCTAGATTTTCAATATCCCTGCTTTCACCAACTCATCTATCAGTTTGAATGCTGTTTCCTTCATGCTTGTCATGAATCTCTTTGTCTCTTTTCTGTTCTTCCATATCGCTCCTAGACCCGTCTTTTCTGCCCACTCTTCGAACCTCGCATCATAAAATGCCTCTTCAAATGTTTTCTCTAGTACCTTCACCATGTCCTCTGGTGTTCCTTTGGGTACTGCTACGATTCGGAAGCTTCCCCACATCACATCATATCCAAGTTCTTTGAAGGTGGGAACATCCGGCACCAGAGGATCTCGCTCTGATGCCATTAGCGCCAGAACACGTGCCTGTTTAGCCTTCAAAGCTGGTAGAGCTGCTGCGAGGCTTATTGAAGCAGCATCAGTTTCTCCGGCAATCAGTGCCTCCCTTTGTGGACCTGCGCCTTCGGGATAGGGAATATGTCTTAGTTTGATCCCAAGTTTTCTCTCCATATCCAGTGCCGGTAGATGCCATACTCCTCCAACCCCAACGTTTGAAACGGTTATTTCACCTGGTCTTTTCTTAGCATCCGCAATGAACTCATCAAGAGTTTGCCACGGTGCATCCTGGCCAACTACCAGGGAGGTGGCGTGAACCGTTACGGTACAGATGAACTCCAGCTTCTCCAAATCGTATCCTGGTATCAGATCGTAGTATGGTACTGTTATGACGCTGTCCCAGGTGAGAGTTCCAATGGTATAACCGTCCGGTTTGGACTTCATTAACTCCAAGACCCCTATTCCGCTTTGTGTTCCGGTCAGGTTTTCAGTATAGATTGCAACCGGTTTCTTTACCACTGGAAGATATTTCTCTGCGTAGTGCACAAAGCCTCTCATAGCAGTATCTGTTCCGCCTCCCGCGCTCCAAGGTATAATGTGCCTGATGTCCTTCACTGGATACTCTTCCCCGAGAGCCGCACCTACTATCAAAAGTATCCCCAGCAAGCCTATAGCCATCACTGCAACTAACTTTTTCTCATTCATGATAAAAAAACCTCCTCTTTTTTAGCAGCTTTAAATCTTGTCACTATTACATTCAGACATGGTTCATTTTTCCCTGAAAGCCCCTCAAAAAGAAAAATCAATCTCTCGACACTTTCCTCTTTTGGGAAAGCTTTCCTTTCCACCTAGTGGCCTACCCGCTTCTCACCTCCCTCTGGCCCCATTTTTAGCTTTTCCCTCATCTCAAATCTAACTTATTCCTATGATAACCGCTGACAAACGCTCTCTCAAGGAATTCCTTTTAGTCATACTGTTTCGTAAGGACCTATCTCATATATCCTTTAGATGTAATTAGAGTCTTTCGCTTATCTTATTACTTCCTGGTTTACCACGTGAGTCGGGTTGCCCTGAAGATAGTTAATAATATTATCCACAGCCATCTGAGCACCTTTTTCTATCGTTTCCGGAGTCATTCCAGCATTATGAGGAGTTAACACTACATTATCTAACTTCAGTAGAGGATCATCTAAAGAGAGTGGTTCTTTATCAAAAACATCTAAACCTGCCCCAGCAATTTTCCCTTCTATTAAGGCATCTACTAATGCTCCTTGATTAATGATAGGACCCCTTGCTGTATTTATGATGATAGCGGTAGGTTTCATTAAAGAGAACTCCTTTTCCCCAATAAGATTTTGGGTTTGAGAAGTGAGTCTTAAATGTACAGAAATTACATCTGTTTCTCTTAATAAATCTTCCAAAGAGATAAACTCAACTCCGCACTCCTGAGCTCTTTGCTTTGAAGGATGGAATGTCCAGGAGATAGCTTTCATTCCTATTCCTTTGCTAATCTTAGCAAGCTGTCCTCCTATCGCTCCTAAGCCAATAAGACCAAGAGTTTTTCCGTAAAGCTGAGTCATAAGTCCCCGAGGCCATTTGCCTTCTTTCACCTCTTTATCAATCAAAGAAATTCGGCGAGCTACTGATAGCATCAAGGCTAAAGCATGTTCGGCAACGGCAACTTTTGCAAACCCCGGAGTATTAGTAACCAAAACATTATATCTGGTAGCAGCTTCTAAATCGACATTATCCGTTCCGGTTCCCAAGATAGAAAGAAGTTTGAGGGAAGGAGAACTCTTAAATACCTCTTCCATAAATTTAGAGTAAGCTCGAACATTTATTACCACCTCAGCTTCCTTCATTCTTTGAATAAACTCTTCCTGAGAGGAAGCTTTAGTATTATATAACTTAACCTCCCCATATTTTTTTAAATCCTCAAGCGCCCTGGTGTCTTTTATCTGAGGCGGAGAATCATCAGGAATCACTATGGTAAAACTCATTACCGCCACCCCCATAAATAGCTAATTTCAGAACCCCCATCTTAGCTCTCAAATTTCTCCCCTCCCTCTTGATCCATCCCTTGCATTTTTACTCAAACGCTCTAGAAGAATTTTCTTTGAATACTCTATATGCTCTTTTATTAGAGATTCAGCTAAATCCTGATTTCCCTGTATAAGTGCATCGAGAATTTGCTTATGCTCACCAAGAGAGCGTTTTAGTCTCCCCGGGAAAGATAGAAAGTTAATTCTGTGCCAGAGAGTTTGTTTACTTAGCTTCTGGTATATCCCATAAGTTACCTTGTTTCCAGCAGCACGATTAACCAGGTCATGGAATTGTTCGGCCACTCGGGTGTATTTATCCCCTTCTTGCCTCCTGATGTGGGTCTCCATCTTACGAATTAAAGATTTAAGTTGAATAGTTTCCTTGCTACCGAGTCTTCCCGCTGCTTCTCTAGCTGAAAATCCCTCTATCAATCTCTTTGCCGCATAAATCTCCTTTACCTCTTCTATGTCAGGTAGGGCTACCACAGCACACTTGTGGGGCACAATCCTAACCAGTCCATTGGCTCCTAATCGTTGGATTGCTTCTCTAACCGGAGGTCGGCTAACTCCAAATTTCTCTGCCAGGTCCGTCTCAACCAGTCTTGTTCCTGCCCGAATTTCTCCTTCTATTATAGCCTCTTCAAGGTAAGCAAAGACTTTATCAGCCAGAGTCTCAGAGCGAGTGATTGCTGGGAATTTCGGTAGTAATTCCGTAAGAGTCTCCTTAATGTCATATTCAGTCATTTTGAATAGTGTAATTCTGTATGTTATTATACAAGACTATCAATTTCTGTCAAGTCACTTTCACCGTGTATCACTGAAAAAAACAATATGCAAGGAATAGATTGGATAGTGAACTCACTCAAGAAGAGACTCTGCTCGGCAGGATCAATAAACTGGAACAGATGCTAGGGAAATTGACTCTGGAGAACGAGTTTTTAAAATTTAGCTACCAGAACCTTGGCACAATTTTCCTGTTTTCTAATAAGCATTGCTCAAAAGATTCAAATTGCCAATCCTCACCTTCTTAAGGCCTTCTTTCTCGGCTATCTTCTTACATCTTTCTGCATGAGATCTGGAAGTAGTAGGCAAATTGTGCATATAAAATTGAGGATAAAAAGCCAATAAAGAATAAGGGATATTGGGATTCAAGGAGGCGATAAAATGAGCGATGGATGAGACCTCGTCTTCATCCACGTAACCGGGAACGAGAAGAGTACTGGCAATGAGAAAGGGAGGATCGGGACGCTGTTTTCCCCAGCTCGCCAGAATGGCAAAGTTCTCCAGAACCCTTCTGTTGCTTACTCCGCAAAGAGTAAAATGAAGAGATTCACGCCAGGCCTTGAGGTCAAACTTGATACATCCTCCTGACTTCAGGGATAAATCAGCTATTTTCTTCAAATAAGAAGAACTCATGGCCCCATTAGTCTCCCAGCAGATGCGAAGAACCCTGTCCTTATTCTTCTCCAAGGCTAGACGGGAAACCTGGAGAGCATAGAGAAGTTGAGGAGCGGGATCGCCTCCAAAATAGCAGATACAAGCAGTTCGACTATCTACTGCCTCAGCTAACTGCAGGGGTGTTATATAGCTTCTCTTAATTAAGTTATCCCTCCAGTGCCAGTTCTGACAAAAAAGGCAATTGAAGGAACAGCCATGAAAAAAAACAGCCAAGTTCTTATAGCCGTATTCCGGGCCGGAAGAATATGAATAGGCGGGATATCCAGCACCACTGCCCCCAGGACAGACCCAGTCAGCGACACAATTAGTGGGAAGATTGTCATAGTACCAATCCAGATTTCCTTTATCCTCGCTCACTCCTACCAATTTTCCTCCCTCATTCCTCCTTAAACCGCAATAACTCTTCTCTCCTGAAGGAATTCTACACTCATTGGCACAAAGCTGGCAGGCTATCCCCTCTGGATGACAAGGCGGGCTGGGGGGAAGATCAAACTCCTTTCTAGTCCGGTGATGCACCTCTTCAATATGGGGACGTACCTCATCAAATTTTTCCCTTACGCAATCGAGGCAGAGTTTTAAACTCTCAGCAATGAGGGAAGATTTTTTGCCGCAATGGATGCATTCAACCTCAGGAGAATATACTCTGAATTTCGACATGATTAATATCACCTTTTTTGATATCTTCTTCCAGGGCCTCCTTAACTTCTCCTTTCGCAGAGAAGTACAGAACTTGCCACCCTAATTCAGAAATCTTCCTTAGCATCTCAATCTGTCTCTCTAATCTATCTGGGTCGGCTTTTACGAAGGGATCATCCATAATGAAGAACCCTTTTTTGCCTTTCAAGAGTTTTTCTCCAAGGGCAAGTCGAATGGAAAGATATAATTGGTCGTAGGCACCTCCAGATAGTTTTTCTGCTTCTAATATTACTCCATCCTTGCGCCTAACTTTGATTTTTCCTATCTCTTGACTAAAGGCCACTTCCTGGTAAAGCCCCTCTGTTATTGCCTTAAAATACTTGGAGACAGAACTATCTCTACCAAAAAGCTGGGAGACCTTTTCTTTTTCTTCCTTTTCCATTTCTTCAAAAATTCTTATGACTCTTACGGCAGTGCCCTTACTAGTCTCGTTTTCGTTTACGAATTCTGAGAGCTTATCTCTAACTGCCTCTAAATCCACAGATGTTTTGCAATGTAAGTAATCCGCTTCCAATGGTAGAATTTTATTTGCTTCTCTTTCTATCTCTTCTAGACTCTTTTGAAAACGGCTCATCTTCACTTCTAGCTCCTCCAGTTTTTTGTTACATGACTTTTCTTCTCCCTTCAATTTTGAGACAGTTTTTTCATTATATTCCATACCTTTGGCTTTGTCCTTATATTCTTCAAGGTCTTTGATTTCTCCATTCCAGTAAGAAATATTTTCCTCCAATGCTTTGCCCTTTGCTCCCAAAAGGTTTTCTAAGATACGCGTCTGTTGTTCTTTGGACTTACCATGCTTCTGTTTCAATTTGAGTTTATTGGTATATCCTCGGAGGGATGCTGCTCCTGATTCTATTCTCAATCCATCTATTTTGCCTTTTGTATCTCTTATCCTTTCTCTTATCCTTAGAATTCTTTCTCTCAATTTTTCAATGTCCCTCTCCAAGAATTCTTTATCTCTTGTTACCTCTTCTAATTCCTCAAGCTTTTTGCGGTATTTGTCAGTAAACTTCTGAATATTTGAATGAATTCCTTCAATATTCTCTGCGCTCAACTCAAATTTTGAGAGAGTTAATTTAATCCTTTTGAGCGTTCTTTCAAGTTGAGCTTTCCTTATCCCAAATCGAACCCTGAATACCATCCAAATTGCGGTTAGAATTGAGAAAAAAGTAGCACAGATATGAAATAGCAATGATGGCTTCACAATTGATCCAAGCAAGGAGATTCCAAACAGTATCGCAGACGTTAATCCTATTGGAGCAAGATGTTTAGCCATCTTTTCTTGAGACGCTAACTCTTCATTTTTTCTGTCATAAATTGTTAATTCTGGCTTAACCTCATCGTCTAATTTCTTCTTTCTTTCCTCAAAAACTCCAAAGTCTCTTTCCTTCTCTCTGATTTTTTCGCTTGTCTCCTTGAACTTTTTCTCATTTTCCCTGAGATCTGTAAGCAATGCTTTTCTTTCTTCATTCCAAGTTTGGACATCTCTTTCAGAATCTCTCCACGCTTGCTCGCCGCCCTCAGTGTAAACTTGCAAATCTTTAAGTTTTTCTAAAGCACCTTTGAGT